>VMHT01038929.1_pt1 | contig 43174 bp, 48 predicted proteins | sample 4693611 | NCBI WGS metagenome assembly VMHT01 (sample SAMN12280063, study PRJNA550983) | marine metagenome | isolation source: seawater sampled from same location over 5 years 0.02-0.2 micron viral filtrate | place: USA: collected off the coast of southern California halfway between the port... ...
TTGGATTCACGAGGAATTTCACATCATAGATGACATTGACAATGCCCTGACCTGCTGTTCGGGCTTTGATGAGGTATACCGATACACGGTGGAAGCCATTATGAATTACAACGAATACAAGTCGTGATGATCACATACTCACTCACCGCAGAATTCCTCCTATCGATGCACTACCTCACGTCATACCACAGCCAAGAGTTTGTGCAGTATATGATAGACATCATAGAAGGTGAAGACGCACCGTTCGAAGTACGGAACAAGATTCTCGAACAAGAATTGGATCGAAGATCCGCTCATCTAAACTGATCATCATGTACAAAGTACGATTCCACCTTGCCAAAGGCAAGTTCTACAAGTGCTGGCAAGTCACCTCACCTAACGGTGACAAAGACTACTACGATCCCGAGACCCACAACCTGTTCATGTGGGGATGCAAGCTTCGTAATCAGCGGAAGACCGCTGAGAAGATTCACTCAGGAGAACACAAGGCTGTGTGTGCTTGGGTTGAGTGCGACACCTTCGGTGCGACAACTAAGTACCAAGGCAGCCAGCCGGACGATGCAGTCAAGGTATCATACAACCCACGAAAGAAACCCTATTGGGTTGACAGTCAAGGAGTTGACGTGGATGACATGAAGTATAACTTCATCTACTCAGTAAACACAGATCTGTTTACAACAGATCACTAAACGAAAAGATATGAAGACGTTTAAAGACTTAACATTCGAGCCGCATTCGATGCCTATCGGAGACAGACAAGCATTCATCAAATTTGACAACGGGCGAGCCATGTCAGTTGTCACAGGTGCAGACTGGTTCTATACCTCAGATGACAAACCCTACGAGGTTGCGTTCATCAAACAGAACGGAAGGTTGGGCTGCGTATACCTTGACAGGGACAGCATGTCTGTTGCTCTTGCAGAAGACGCAGACCACAACGATGTCGAAGGGTACTGCACCGAAGAAGATGTGACCCTGATTATGAAAGCAATTCAAATACTATAACATGGGACGTACTAAAGACCTACGGGATATTATCCCCTTCACCCCCGGACACTTCGAGTCAATCGAGGAGTTCGCATCAGCTATTGGCTGGAACTTATCAACAAAAGAGCCATCACGTTCAAGTGTTGATTCAAGTCACATGTGGCAAAAGGCTGACTATCAGGCGCTTGTGTATGACCTAGTGCAGTCCGTCTACTACTCTCGAAGGAATTGGGAAACTATTGAGAGTCATGTAGATAGAGTCCTGAGTCAGTACATTGAGGTTGATAAGTAGGGTGACGCTCATTTGCAGATGTCACATTCACCCACTACCTTTGCCAAGTATGCGGCGGTTGCCCACCAAGGCACACCAGAGCACCACTGTTCAAGCCGCTGCTTTGTCTGATCCCTTCGGGGTAAAATAAATTTGGAAATACGGAAACTGTTCCTTATCTTTGTAGGGCCGATTCCGGTAAATCATAACTCACATTCATTCAAAAACAATCACATGGAAAGTACACCACAAAACACCCAACCGCAAGGCCAAGACAAACTGGTTCTCAAGTCTACCTTTGGATCCGAACCGCAAGAGCCAAACCCAGTAGCACCACAGCTCAGCCTGCCTAGTGAGGGTGCAATCTCAGACCTGCTCTCGCATCTCGGACAGGTATTCGGTAACACCGACCTGATCTCAGCAGCTAAGATTGAGCTGGCTTGTATTCAGGATGAACTGCTTAGAAAGCATCAAGAGGTACAGCCTCAGCTGGACTTCAATGACGTAGAACTTAGAACAGATATCCAAGAGATACTTGAGTCTGACCACTGGTTCGAGGAAGTACACATCGGTTTCCCAACAGACATGGAGGTAGATTGCAGCGGCTGTGACATTACTGTTTCAGACGTAGAGGGTGAGGTTGAGGTTAGCATGAGCCAAGGCCAAGCCGAAGTGATGGCAGAGAAGATCATGGACTTTCTCGAAAAAAGAACTAAACATGCTTAAGATTGCAGACCACTATTGCCCAGCATGTGGTGAGCGCAGGGAGGATCTCGTCAGAGATGATGAGGTCATTCCCTGCCCATCCTGCGGCAAGCCAATGCACCGAGGCTTAGCCTCACCAACTCTCTCAGGTATGAACAAGTACGGACAATCACGATGAAGGACAAGTATAAACATGCAGCAGCAGGTGCTGCCCTACTTGCACTCTACGGAGTAGCTATCTCAATCATTTCATTTTTAGTTGGACTGGTAATATGAACGAAGAAACACAACACCTCTACTTCTACACAGCACCCAGCGGTGAACACTGTGTAACCTCAAACGAAATGCTTGCTCACGCAAGATCTATCGAAGGCAGCAGCATAATTGTAAAACAGATAAATTAAAAGGACATGCAAAGCCAAATTGAATTTTACACCCCGAAAGAGATTTCTAAAATCCTAAAAGTCACCACCGCAACCATCAGGAATATGATAAAGCGAGGAGACTTGAGGGCAGTCCAGCTGAAAGGAGGTCGTGGCATTTACCGCATCCCAACCTCAGAGCTCGACAGAATTATGGTAGATACCTCGACACCCGAGGAACAAGTCAGTTCAAAATCTGTGTTTGCGTCTCACAACTTCCCGCCTAGACCCCGTCTAGAGGAGCTTCTTTCGGTTTACATGAAGGGAATACCAACATCTCCAGTTCATGTGACTAAGGAAAGCAAGCTTCGAGATGTGTTCTTTGGTAGCGATAATTCTCGCCGCTCAAAGATTCTCAACAAAAGAATCCACGGAGTTTTCTTCAAATGCGGAATGCACAACATGACCGTGCTTGCGTTTACCCAGACCTACAGGGCGATGGATCTGTCAAAATTCCGCAGTTTCGGAGCCAACTCTGTCGAAGCTGTATACGATGCAATCTACACACTGGATGACTAACGAACAAGCACACAGGATTATTGAAGAACGGCATGGCGATTCTGACAGCAAGTCAGCGCAGCTTGCCTACATCTTTGCGATGGAAGACCTTATCTCACTCGACGTATCCGAGTGGGTGGAGACAGAACCGGAAGCCCTCATGGGAGACTTCCTGAAACACGCAAGGAAAGTAATGTCAGCTTACATCGAGGACAGGCACGGTGATGACCCCAAGACTGTTGAGGCACTCGATGACCTAAAGAACAGAATGCTCAGCACTGCTGAAGCAATGGTCACATACATGGACTATTGGTGGGCAGTAAAAAAGCAGGTCGGCAACGGCTGACCACTGAAGGGCGCATGGTGTGCAGGGAGATCCTGCAACAGGTTCTTCTCTTCGATGTGAGACCTTGAGAAACAAAGCCCTTCTTCTGCTCCCTTAGCTCAGCTGGATAGAGCAACGCACTTCTAATGCGTAGGTCATAGGTTCGAATCCTATAGGGAGTACTAACTCTTTGCTTGAAGATAAACAGTAACAAAAGTAAGTGGGACATAAGTGCATGGTAACTGATGCTGTTACCCTCCAGAATGTTACAAACTACATTTCAGAGTAGTTGTTGTTTATTGGATGATGTATTAAGAAATAATCCCTTGAAGAGGTGTAAATATTAAACTTATACATTCCACAAGACTGAAGGTGGAGCAAAGAGTTTTTGTCAAGGTGGCGGAATTGGTAGACGCACGTAGGCATACGATTAGCGGTTGGAGTCCGCAAAGTAGGAGGCATCCGAAAAAAATGATCTAATGCAGGTTCGAATCCTGCCCTTGACACAATTAAACCAATAGAGAGATGAGTAAAGAACAAGAAATTTTAGAAAAGTATAAGGCATTACATATAGGTGGTGTTAGCGTTTCGTTACCATCAGTTGATGGTGCTGGAATTATAGCAGTAGATATTGCTGAAACATTTACAATAATGACAGCACAAGAACAATCCTTTTTTATAGCTGGGTTCTCTGAATGTATAAAGTATTTAGAAATGCAGAGTAATGAACGCTAACCACCCAACAACGACAACCCAAACCAATAGAGAGATGATTGACTCACTGAACTTTACTGAAGATCAAGTCCACATTGTATCACGCATCCAGAAGCAGTCCTTTGAGAGTGGGCTGGTCTGGGGTGTGGTGTACAGCATAGCCGGGATCATTGGGATAATTGGAGCCGTCTGTGCTGCCACCCGATGGGGACATTTGCTCTTCTAAAATTTGGAATTACGTAAACACTTTAATACATTTGCATCGGCACATGAAAGAAGCAAGACAGGACATCCTAGATGCCATCAAAATCTACTACAAGGAGCTCGGATTCAGACGAGATAACTCCAGAGTTACACATCAGGCTCAGGCCCGAACCGCACTATCCAACGTCATGCGAGAGTATGGTATGACATACGAAGAGATAGGGGTTTATGTGAACAGAGATCACTCCACTGTTGTCCACCACTGTAGGCACCACGCTGATGAGCTCAGGACGTGGAGCGGATACAAGAGTGCCTACGAAAAGTGCAAGGCTATCGTTGGGTCAGCACTGGTGGGTGACCTCGATGATATAATCGCCTATCTGAAGGAGAAGCAAGATGCTTTGCAAGTACAGATTGACGAATACCTCAAGAAGAAACAAGAAAATGATGCGAGGATTAAAGAGTTGGCTGCGGACGGCGTTGAGATTGGATGACGTATACGTTGTCCACCTAGACCGTAGAACAGAGCACAACCAAGTACCAGCAGAAGTCGCTGGCGTTTTCACCTACGAGTCTGATGCGATTGAGTTCGCAGAACACTATAACAAGTACCTCACAGATGGTCTGATGCAGGCACATGTAACAAAGCAAATCACAATTTAATGAGTACCTACAAGTTCAAGACCACCAAGATCAAAGGCAAGGACTACGTCGAAGTAAACGAGCGTATCAAGTTCTTCCGTCAAGAGGATCAGTACAAGAACTGGTCTATCCAAACAGAGTTCCCTATGATCACCGAAGATGAGGCGCTCTGTCGATGCACCATCACCAACGATGCAGGCATGCCCATAGCACAGGGACACGCTCACGAGCTCAAGGCTAACGGCATGATCAACAAGACCTCCTTCGTGGAGAACTGTGAGACATCAGCAGTGGGTCGTGCGCTGGCTATGCTCGGTATCGGCATCGACATCAGCATTGCTTCGGCCAACGAAGTTGAGACGGCTATCGCTCAGCAGGATGCCAAGCCCGCAGCCAAGAAATCTATCGGCAAGCAGATCCAAGAGACTGCTGACGATCTCCGCGAGAACATCATGGATAAGGCAGTTGCGTACATCAAGTCGCAGACTAACAAGCAGAAAGCATTCGATGCTATCGTCGAGAAGTACGGTGATGCTCTTACTGCTAAGCAGAAGACTGGGCTGCAAAAGTTTGTGCGATGATCCTGTCAGCACAGCTGCACGAGAGGTACGATAAGGCTCACTTGTCGTACTCCTCTATCAAACAGGCTCTGGCAGACATGGCTCAGTTTGACCGCTACATGAAGGGCGAGCTACGCTACACGTCAGATGCTCTGAACTTCGGGACACTGTATGACATGCTCTTGTTTGAGCGTGACAAAGCAATGGATATGTACATCGTCATGTCTAATGATAAGATCCTCGATGCTTGCAGCGAGAAGACACGCAACTCAAAGCGTCCTCAGATGACCAATGAGTTCAGGGATCGCAAGGCGTTTATGGCTGAGCAAGCTTCAGCCTCAGACAAGATCCTGTGTAGCACAGATGACTGGAAGATGGCGAACGAAATGATCGAGCGCCTTCACGAGTGCGGCCTGATCCGATCCCACATGACGGGTGATTATCAGGTGGAGTTCAACGAAGACATCCAGACATCTGTCGGACCTGTTCGGGTCAAGGGATTCCTCGACTGCCTTGGTGATGGGTACATCACTGACTCCAAGTCAACAAAGTCTGTCAGTAAGTTTCGGTATAGTGTCCGTGACTTTGGGTATGACATCCAAGCGTACATCTACTCGACTGTCTTTGGTATCAAGGACTTCTACTGGGTGGCGCAAGAGAAGACCTACCCCTACCTACCTGCTCTCATCAAGTGTACAGAGAACACCCTGTTCACTGGTGAGATGAAGTTTCAAGATGCGGTCAAGCGCATCCATAAGTTCCTGAATGAAGATGAGAAACCAACCATCTTCTTCGAGGAGTTCGAAGTGTAAATTTTTAAATTCCCCAATAAGATGAGCGACAAAAAGTACGACTCGGAATTGATCGGATGGGTTGATGATCCCGTCTACAACGAACAAGGTGAACTGATCAGCTGGACTATCAAGCTGAAAGATCACGAATTGAAAGACATCATGGACAACTACGTCACACCTCGTGACGAGAAAGGTCAGGGCGGTAACGCTCGTATCAAGTTGTTCATGAGCAAGAACGGCAAAGCCTGTGGCTCTGTCTACAACTTCAACAGCGAAGCTGCGAAGGAGAGACGAGCGGCTGCAATGGCTCGCCAGAACGAGCAGTCGGACGGAGATCTTCCGTTCTGATTTTGGTTTATGTTAGGTATGAGACCCCGCTTCGGCGGGGTTTCTTTTCCCCTATATTATGGATGAGTCACCGATGATATACTACATGATCGTGCAGCTCTCGTACAAGAAGAACCGCAGCACCTTCAGCGCAAAGGAATGGGTGGTCAGTATCCACGATACACCCGGAGGCATCATGAACAACGACAAGAAGATGATGCGTATGCTAGAGGAGAGACTGTACGGTAAGAAGTACAAGAGCAAGAAGCAGATCATGATCAAGAAGATCTTAGAGAAGACACCCCTAACACGTCAAAGTAAACAAGCATTGAAATGAGTTACGATAACATAAACCCTGATCACTACAAGCAAGGAGATAAAGAAGTCTGGCAGATGATGATAGACTGCTTTGGAGAAGAAGCATACATCAGTTTCTGTCGCCTGAATGCATTCAAGTACCGGATGAGAGCGGGTAGAAAGCCCGACTCGAATGCCCACGACGACTTTCATAAAGCGCTTTGGTATGAGAAACAAATCGAAGAGCTATGCAAGTAACATTCTTCAAAGACATTAAAGCGCCTGACGAGCCACACCATGTTGATGTGACCACGGCGCTCAACCGTATACGTGATGGCAAGAGCAGACATCAGATCGAAGAGTACAGAACTTCGGGGGACAAGTCCCTCAAGAACAGCCTCCCGCTCGTATGCTTCAGCGGTGAGTTCACTCGCAGAGCAGATGATGCATTGTTCGAACACTCTGGACTCATCGTCTTGGACTTCGATCATGTGGACGTTAACGAGAGCAAGGGCTTTGTCGGTGCTGACGATCACGTCTACGCTTGCTGGACTTCACCATCTGGTGACGGACTCAAGGCACTCGTCAGAGTCACCAACCCAGAGCGGCACCGTGATCACTTCCGAGCGCTCCGCACATACTTCGAGAAGCAGTACAACCTAGAGGTTGATGAGTCAGGCATCAATGAGTCTCGTGCATGCTTCGAGAGCTATGACCCTGAGATCATTGTCAACCCATCGAGCCGACCCTTCGGTGCCTTTGCATCTGAGAAATCAGAGAAGCAAGTAGTCGAGGTTACTGGTGAGTACACAGACTATATGAAGCTCAACCTCGCTGCACGTATGATACGTCAGGCAGAGGACGGGCAGAAGCACGCAACACTTCTTGCAGCCGCGAGACTGTGTGGTGGATTTGTTGCTGCCGGACGCATGGAGGAAGAGGAAGTTATCAGAGTTCTATTCCGTGAGATAACCAAGCGTGACGTTGATGACGAGCAGCATGCCAGAAGAACGATCATCGAAGGGATTGAGAGGGGTAAGCTGGACCCCCTGCGTGACACCATCGACGCAGAGCAGGACGCAAAGCGTGATCTCCTGATCAATGACGGTGACATGTCGTTTGTCTCATCAGATGATGAGGACTTCCGTTGGATCGACGACTACGCACAAGGCAAGATCGAGGTAGGGCTGGACACTGGTGACGAGAACTTCGACCAGTACTTCCGCTACAAGAAAGAGTTCCTAGTGATGAACGGGCATAGCAACGTGGGCAAGACTACAGTCGCCCTGTACCTGATGGTCAACGCAGCCATTCGTCACGACTGGAGATGGGTGGTGTACTCATCAGAGAACAAGACTGCCTCCATCAAGATGAAGCTCATGGAGTTTGCTTGCAACAAGAAAGCCGGTATGATGTCATACGCCGAGCGTAAGTTCGCATACAAGTGGGTGCAGCAACACTTCACTGTCATCAGCAACCGTGAGACCTACACCTACACAGACATCATGGTTTTCTTGGAGAAGATCCTACGTCAACAGGATGCAGATGCTGTATTCATTGACCCTTACAACTCACTCAAGGTTGACCCCGGCAAGGTGAGTGAGCACCAGTATCACTACGAAGCAGCGTCAGAGTTCTTGACATTCAGCAACAAGCATGACGTTGCAGTGTGGCTCAATGCCCACGCAGTGACCGAGGCTCAGCGCCGCAAGGGTGATGACGGGTTGCCAGTAGCGCCATTCGCTGAGGACACTGAAGGCGGTGGTAAGTTTGTTAACAGGGCAGACTGCTTCATCACTATCCACCGTAAGGTCCAAGCTCCTGACAATGACATGAAGCGCACCGCAGAGATCCACGTTCGCAAGGTGCGTGAGACGGAGACCGGAGGTCAGCCTACACCGTGGGATGATCCTGTTCGATTCCGCTTCAATACACAAGGCACAGGCTACCGCTTGACCAGCACGTTCAAGGAATTGTACGATCCAATCGAGCACATTCCAGATGAGCAGATGAGAATTACTATGGAAATGGAGAACTTTTTCATTGATTAAACCGTACCTTTCCATGCATGAAAAGACGAAAGGCGGGAACGACCCGACGAAAGTCTGCTAAAAAGCGACAGCTAGGAAAGTACAAGAGCGGATTAGAGAAGAGTTGTGCGGACTTGCTTAGAGAATCTAAGCTCCCATTCAACTACGAAGAGAAGGAATATGTTCTCGTAGACAAGTTTAGGTTTGAAGGCGTGTACCACAAGATGACCGCCAAGAAGAAAACTCTTACCGACCGAAGCAACAGCATGGTGCTACCCATCAGGTATACACCTGACTTCGTAGCCAAGGATGGGAGCTGGATCATTGAGACCAAAGGGTACACACCTTCACACCACGACTTTCCTATGAGATGGAAGCTGTTCTTGAAACACCTTGTTGAGCTAGACGAACCACTACCAATGCTGTTTATCTGTAAGAACACGCAGCAAGTTGTCGAAGCAATAGAAATAATCAAGAATGAACGATCTAAGTGAGAGACTGTTCGCTGCATGCAACCGCATGGGGCAAGCAGTTACAGAGTTCTATGATGAGATCCACCCTGAAGGGGAGCCGGATGTCAGCATGGAAGATCTCGGTCACCTCATACACGACCTGAAGTATTACATCAGGCTGGAGCTGGACCTAGTTAAAGAACTGTTCAAAGAGAAGGATGAACTGGGTTGAGGTAAAAGTCACCGATGAAATCCTAGAACAAGCACAAGTAATGGCTGACCGTATGGGTGCTATCAAGAATAGCATTCGCAAAGGTCAGGGCAATCTTGCTGGGTTCATTGGTGAGCTGATCGTTGAGCACTACATCGGAGATGTTCAACTTCATTCTACGAAGGACCACGACATGTGGTTGTTTCCCCTGTCTAATGATCCGCTTTCTGTAGACGTTAAGACTAAGCAGAGAACGGTGAAACCCCGTGGCGAATACACCTGCCACATCGCTGCTACTAGCGAGCACCAGAGGTGTGACATCTATATCTTCTGTCAGGTAAACCTGAAGCCAAAGCTACGAGCTTGGATACTCGGGTGGATGCCCAAGGAGGACTTCATGGAGAGGTCTGTTGCACTTAAAAAAGGTCAGTCTTTGAAGGACGTTGGGTACAACGATGACGACTTCAAACAAAAGGCTGACGGTAATGTATTGTTAATTAGCGACTTGCGAGATATCAAAGATATACCGTAAATTAGTCGTCCCTTTTTTCACAAAACTTATGACTCAGAAACAAACTATCCCTTGGGGAGAGGTGGGCTACCCTACCTTCAAACGCACCTACTCTCGACCGTTGAAGAACGGCAAGACAGAAGAGTGGGGAGACACTGTAGAACGTGTAATCGAAGCTTGCAACAAGCAGCTCAAGTGTGGATTCAGTACGCAAGAACAGGACGGCATCCGTGAGATGATGCTCAACCTGAAGGGTACTGTAGCTGGCCGCTTCCTGTGGCAGCTTGGCACCAAGACTGTTGATAGGCTTGGCCTACCGTCATTGCAGAACTGTGCCTTCACTGTAGTGGACAATCCGGTTCGTCCATTTACTTGGGCCTTCGAGATGCTGATGCTTGGATCCGGCGTAGGATTCAACATCCAACGTGAGCACGTATACCAGCTACCCAAGGTGAAGCGTAAAGTGAAGGTCACTCGTCTGGATGAGAATGACGCTGACTTCATCGTGCCTGATTCTCGTGAGGGATGGGTGGAGCTTCTGGATCGTGTACTCAGAGCAAGCTTCGAGACTGGTAACAACTTCACCTTCGCAACTCACCTCATTCGTGGTAAGGGATCTGCGATCAAAGGATTTGGAGGGACAGCCTCTGGACCAGAAGATTTGGTGTGGGGAATGCTGGAGATCAACCGCATCCTCAACGAGCGATCAGGGAAGCGTCTGCGCCCTATTGATTGCCTCGACATCATGAACATCATCGGGAAGATTGTAGTGGCAGGAAACGTCCGCAGATCAGCTCAGATTGCTATCGGTGACCACGATGACTTGGAGTACCTGAGAGCTAAGCGCTGGGACTTGGGTGGTATCCCAAACTGGAGAGCCATGAGCAACAACTCTGTTGCCTGTGAGGACATCACCACTCTGCCCGATGAGTTCTGGGAAGGTTACAAAGGTAACGGTGAGCCATACGGTTTGATCAACCTCGCCTCTTCACGTATTCAAGGACGTACAGGTGAGACCCAGTACCCTGATCCTGATGTGATGGGGTATAACCCTTGTGCTGAGCAATCACTTGCTAACTTCGAGACCTGCTGTCTGGCTGAGATCTACTTGCCAAACATCGAGAGCAAAGAAGAACTCAAGAAAGTTGCTACCTTATTGTACAGAATCAACAAGCATAGCCTCGCTATCCCATGTGCTGTCAAGGAGACCGAGGATATTGTACACGCTAACATGCGTATGGGCATTGGTGTGACAGGATACCTGCAAGCTACAGATGAGCAACGTAGCTGGTTGTCAGATGTATACGTCCACCTTCGTGCATACGATAAAGAATACTCTTCTCACCATGATTTTCCTGAATCAATTAAGATCACTACAGTCAAGCCAAGTGGAACGCTGTCTCTACTTGCTGGTGTTACTCCCGGAGCTCACCCCGGATACAGTCAGTACTACATTAGACGAATCCGAATGGCGGCAGATAGTGAACTTGCATCGGTGGCTAGGAACAATGGGTATTTCGTAGAGTATGTAAGAAACTTTGACGGCACAGAGGATCACTCTACTGTCGTTGTCGAGTTCCCCTGCCAGTTCCCTGCTGGAACTATGTTCGCTGATGACATGACTGCCATCGACCAGCTGAACGTAATCCGCAAACTGCAAGCAGAATGGAGCGACAACTCAGTATCGGTGACCATCTACTACCGAAAGGAAGAGCTCGACGCAATCAAGGCATGGTTGGTTGTCAACTACGTGAACACGAAGTCTGTCTCCTTCCTCCTACACAGCGACCACGGGTTTGATCAGGCTCCTTTGGAGGAGATCACCGAGGCTCGCTACTTGGAGATGAAAGAGAGCGTGACTCCGATCACGTCACTTGACAACCTTAACATGGATGACATTGACATCGCCGATTGCGATACAGGAGCATGCCCAGTAAGGTAGAGCAAATGGAGCTGTTCGCAGAGCATGAGTGCTACTATTGTGGTACTCATTGTTCTGCGAGCTACTGCTCCGAAGAATGTTTAGATAAAGACCTACCGTTTTGAAACGGATAGATCAGTGCTGGATTAGCCAGCTTTTTTACTTTGATCCCTTACGGGTTGAGCCTTGGCGCTTTCCTGAAGGTGACGATCCTGAACCAGACTTTGGGGTCACTACATTACCGGAAGCTCTCAACTGTCTATCTTGCTCAGCCTTTAGATCCCTAAAAAGTTGATCCATCCCAGATCCAGTTCTTGCTCTCGCTTTAGCGTTTGCGGCCTCCCGCCTCTGCTGCTCTGCGGTAAAATCAGCAACCCTCTTACTTCTTGCGTCTAAGCGCTTCTCAATCTTGTCAGCTTTAGCGGCTAACTCTTTAGCCGCTTCCATATCACCAGCTTCGAATGCTTTCTCCGCTCTTCTTTTAATGGACTCAACTCTTTTTCTATTGAGAGGAAGCTCACCGCCCTCATCGTATTTCTTTACTGGTTTCATTTGTCTTTCTTTACAGATGCGCCATAATAGTACGCAAAGATATTCCCAATCACAACGCCTTCAATCATACCCATCAGGTGGATGAATAGCTCATTCTCTCGCACAGATTCGATGTATACGACAGCGTAGATTGTGAACACGAACGACAGCAATCCTACCATTCCAGTAACCATCATCATCCAGTCTACCTTTCCGGTAGCCTTCACCACCTCTATCTCACGCTGACGAGCAGACGCACGGTCAGCAGACTCCAATTCAAATGCCATCCTAGCAAACTCAGCCTTCTGTGATGGCTCCAAGTCTGGATCACCTTGAATCAGGTTCTTCACCACACCAAGAGCGCCTTGATCTGGCAGCAGATCTCCCACTACATCAAGCACCTTGGGAGCGTTGGTTCCTAACCACGCCCCCAGCTTAGTGTCTTTGAACTTCTTCTTATTCTTCTCTGCCATCGTAGATCTCTTGCATGATTCTAACTAGCTCGATAGAGTGAGGTCTCAACTTGCCTCTTTCTATTTCTATCTGGCTGTTGTAATTCTGGTTCAACTCATTGAGAGCTTCCAGTTTTTCCTGATCGCTCAGTCTAAAGTACTTTTCACTGGTGATCAACTCCTCTATCTCTGCGTATCTATCTTTTCCTGACACGGCCATGAGTCTGTTCAGTTGCTCAGTGTTGAGGTACACCTTCTCATCCAAGAACGCTCCGTCCTTCAGGAAGTTCAGATCGTCAAGGCCAGCACGCTTCAGAGCCATCTTAGCTTTTCTGGTCGTCATGTTTGGCACATTGATCTTTCTCTTCTGAGCATAGCCCGGAGTACCAACCACATCAGGTACAGCCTCGAGTTGCTCGAACAGTCTGAACATCTCCTGTGACACATGATCGTCTTCACCCTTTCTCAGCTTAGTGATATCGAACAGCTGGTAAGTCCAACCCATGTTTCCTCTTGGGTTCTGCTCGATTGGTTGGCCCTTCCAGTTCACTCTTACAGGGATGTCTGTTGCACCGAAGGTTCTGTCCTTCACGATGTACTCCAGTCTCTTGTACAGTCTCTCGCCGTAGCTCATATCCTTGGTGATACGAGTGTCAGGAAGGTACTCTCTCTCAGCTCTGTGCAGAGCGCTCAAGGTATTCGGGAGCGGGATGGCAGATACAGACTTGAATGTACTAGCCAACCATCTTTCAGATGCGCTAGAGAAGTCATCAGGATCTGTCGAGGTCAGGATCTCCATGAAGTTGTTTACACCTTGCAGGAACGACTGATCCATCATGTGTGAGATTGAGCTGAATGGTCCCAATCCAAATGAATCTGTAACTGCGTGGTGCAAGAAGCCAAAGTCCTCGTACTCTCTGCTTCTGATCTCGTCTCTGTCTGCACCCTTTATCATGGCACCCATAATGGTACCCGGAATACCCAGCTTGTTGTAGCTAATGAACTGATCGTCAGGTCTTTTCTCTGTGCTCTCACCGTTTATCCATCTTCTCAATCCTGAGATGTTGATAGAGTTTGGTGGGAACTGATCGTATGCCAAGTTCTTCTCCTCATCCTCATTCCACTCTACGGCACCTGATATCAATCCTTCTTTGATCAGGACCATTGCGGTCTGAGTAACCATACTTCCTACTACGATCTTTCCGAAGTTCTGGGCTGCTGATCTAGCATCCTTCTTCTTCAGGTCGCTCATGATCCTCACGCCTGCAACGTATGGTGACACGAATGTCAGCGTATCCATCAGGATGTTGGCTGGGGTACGAACGTATGGTACAGATGATCTTACGAGGAACTTACCTACAGCCTCACCGTTTACTCCCGGCAGCACACCGAATCCTTTCGCAAGCATTCTTTGCAGAAAGTTTATTGACTGCTCTGCAATCTCAGAACCTGTTGTTCTTTCTTGGTAGGTCAGCTTTCTACCTTCACGCTCAGCCAGCTCTCGGGCTCTCTTGTCTGGATACTTAATAAAGTTCTTAAGTGCTTGACCTTCAAGACCTTGAGCTAGGCCAGCTTGGTACAGCTCGATCCCTTCTACGCCCCTGCGGAATGGTGTATCACCGAGGGACAGGAATCGGAACATTGTCTCAGCTGGAATACCAAGCGTACCTTGTACGAACAGCTTGACTCGTTGGCTTAGGTTTGACCTACCGTCAAGACCCATAGGCAGGTCTCCCTTACCCATCGCAGCTTTCAGTGATCGGAATGGAGCAAAGCCACGCTCTACTCTCCACTCAGTTACGTCTTTAGTCTGTCCAGTATAGATCTCATCGAGCGCCTCTACGAATCCAGAACCGAACTTACGTATGCCATACATGTAAGCATTGAGCGAATAGTTTCTCTTGATCGGAGAGTCAATGCCAAACAGGTTGATCAATCTCTCTACAGGAAGCGCTATCGCATCCACAACACCTTTACCAAGTGCGTTGATCATGTTAGCACCCACGTTGGTGATCTGTGACATTGGGGTCAGCAGGTTACCTTGGATGAGCTGCGTGAGCAGGTCGCCCCAGCCTTTCTCGATCACTGCGTTCGCAAACGTATTCAGATCTCTCTCAGCCTTGAGAGCCTGATCAGTAATGCTCTTCAACTCAGTCTCTACATCCTCACCAGCGATAGCTCGCTTCATAAGATCTTCGTGCTTCTGGTGAAGATCAAACAAAGTGGTAGTCATCTGGGTCAGTCTTTTCTTCTGATCGTCTGACAAAGTGTTACCTCTTCGCTCAACTTCTTTCATGAAGATCTGGTACATGCCCTGAGGGGTCGAGCTCTTGATCTCTCTGAAGTGTCTCAGCAGTCGTCCAGCAGTTGTCCCAATCTTGGCGGCTTCTTCTATGAGGCCGGGGATTCTGTCGAGATCACCGTCAGCTACCGCCCTTGAGATCAGCTCGTTAACTGCAAGCACACCCAAGTCATCGTTTCTGTTCTGAAGTCTACCGAGAGCATCATTAGTCATGATGTCCACGAGCTCCTGAACACTCATTGACTCGAGCTTAGCTCTCGCATCCTTGAGGTTTTGCTTTGAGATGTAGTTCTCTGGGTTATCCAAGATGGCTTTCCTTACACCTCCTTCGTATGTTCTAGCGGCTCTACCAGCAGTCTTTCTGAGTCTTCTAGAGGCTTTCATTCGAACCTCATTGTCTTGCAGGTTCTTAGCGTACTCACTCTTGTCCAGAGCTACTTGAGATTGTACAGGCAGATTGTCGTATGCAGTCTCGAGTTCGGCTCTGGTCTCGTAGGTTACACCTAGAACTCTCTCGCTAAACCCTTTGAATCTGTTTACAGCCTTGTTGTACTTCTCTCCTCTGGTGGTTCTCTTAGCCTTGCCTTTCTCTGACTCTGCTCTACCAGCGGTTACTACTGGATCTGCGAAGTCATAGTACTCGATCTCACCCCTGAGGAACACATCGTTACCGATGATGGTAGCCTCGCTTGCTGACTTGATGGGACGACCAGCTACATCCATAAAGACGTTTGTCTTGAAAGGATTGAATACAGCTTTGACCCCATCGAAGTTTGCTTCGTCAATGCTTGCGCTAACGAACTCGCCGTTTACACTAGCCATTGGGAACTTGTTTTCTTGGAAGGTTGCGATCTTCTCTCTAGCCCCTTGGTTAACGAAAAGCGTTGGGTTCTTTATGGTTACAGCGGTTGCGTACTTCAACGCTTTACCTGATGCACTCTTCTGGTGCAGAGTCTGTACTGGTACGCCAGTGTTCTTAAGCACGTTGAGGTTTAGCCTCACACCCACCATGTCACCTACGTTAACCTCATTGTTCTCGTTGATGATTCGAACCGAGTTCTTGTCAGTGTTAAGTGCTTGACGCTCAGTCTCATTGGTAAGCATCTTACCTCTGTAGCTCAAGGCTTCTTCTCGCGGTCTGTTTCTAAACAGGTCAGAATCCTCTGCCATTTGCTTGGCCGGAACATCATCCATTGGGATGGTGTCAAACATAGAGAGCTGATGCTCTTGAATCCTGCTCAGTCTTCTAGACAACTTAGTCTGGTCATTGCTCTCCGTATATCTCGGTGGATCGTTTGCATCGAGCTCAGCCTGATCAGATACGCTCATAGCGTTCTCAGACATCCTCTCGTACATAGGTCTTCCATCTGGACCTTCAGCCATAAGCTTGTCCATGATGCGAGCATTTGGTGTATACTCAACCCCAAACGTAGCCTGACTGGTTGCGTAGATAGCCTGTCCAACCTCAGCTGGTGAGACACCGAGCTCTTTAGCAGCAGCCTGCATTACCTCTGCGTTGAACTTGCGAATACGAACAGTGTCTTCGTGAGTCTTCGGTGTAATGAGTTTGCTGTAGATTCTGCTTGCCTTCTTGCGTACCTCGAGCGGTTTGCTCTGGTCGTTTCTAAGATCTACCAGCGCACTCATCAATCTTTTTGCACCCATTCTCTTAGTGTTGACACCAAGCGCCTCAAGGTCAGCTCTAAGCTTGTCAATGTTCCCTTTACCAAACTGTCTGTAGTCTGGCATCCTTCCAGTGAGCACGCCGAAGTACGAGAATACGTGGGAGTCTTGAGTGGGTACGCTCAGGTCTCCAGCCAAGTTCAGCCCGTAAGCCCCAAGCTTTTGTCCAAACTGAGTCTGAGCAAACACATCAAACTTTTTACCCACAGGCTCACCCATCCTCTTAATGAACGCCTGAGGTCTGAACTTACCGTCAGCGTTGGCAAAGCCTTTTGACAGTTCGTTAAGGATTTCCAGCTGACTAGATATTCTAACCATTCTGTCTCCTCTGACATACCCATACTCCAAGTCGTAATCACTTTGTTTTTGGATGAGATCTATCACCTTTTTAGGGATGACACCAGTTGTGGCTATGTCTGTATTACCGCTCTGGTATTCCTTGGCAATGACTCTAAACAAATCCATAGATACCCCAAGGTTAGGAGTAGCTCTCGATCCATTCGAAGTGATGGCAACAACAAAGTCAAAGATTGGCTCTAGCTCCTTCATGACTTGCTCGTCAATACCGTCCCTCCTGCTAAGGGTTTCAAAGTATCTTGCCTTTGCTTCCTTGTGATCCTTGAAGAAAGTCATTGGGTCAATACCCTTGAGATCTTCTTTAATCACATTAGCATCTTGAAGCAACTTAACTTCTCTAGAAAGAATCTCAACAATTCTGGCCTGAGCTTCCTTTGGGTTGTCTCTGAACAACTCGTATGTGAGTCCATATCTTTCTCTGAGCGCGTGGCTGAAGAACTGTCTAAGCGTAGTGTCTGTCGCAGCAGAGCACAACTTCTTGAGTCCCATCTTGTTACACAGGTACTCGTTTTTCAGCTTTGAAAACCTAGCGTAGTTTATTTCTAACTTGGAAATAGGTCTTTCAATAAACTCTTTCTTCAGAAGCAGAGAAGCTTTAGTCGATGGGTCGTCTTCGGGAAAGTGGAAGTTTCTGTTTTGTCGCTTCGCCTCTTTTGCAATGAAGGCAACCTGCTTCTCTTCAATGTCTTGAGCACGCTGAACAAGCCTGTCATAGTAGTCCTTACCCGTGAACTCTTTGTCGCTGTCAGACATTCCCTCATAGGTTCTGATCTTGTTCTTGATGACTCTCATCTGATTAGCCATAGCACCAGCGATAGCAGGATTGACGATACCCTGCGAAACAGCATCGGCATTTCTTCTCGTGAACCTGTTGGTTACTTCAGACCCTTCGCCTCCGTATCGGCTAAGTCTGGTAGAGTATCTAGGCTTGTCTTTGAACTTTGCATTTACCAGCTGGTTTACGTCGATGCTTCTGCCATCAACCTCAAAGTCAAAGACCTCTTCGTTCTTACCGAAGTCTGTAGATTTTTTCCACCAGTTAATGAAGTGCCACTTACCGTTGAAGGTCATCGAGTCCTCGTAGCTCCCGATGTCTTTTCTAGATCCGTCTCGGTAGTACTTGTAATTTGTTCTGTGGAACTTTACCTCGATAGGGCCGTCCTCCTTGAGTGCAAAAGCAGACAGTCTTTGAGATTTCTTGGCTTGGTCTTTTGCTTTTTGTTCTACTTGAATCCTGAGATCTGCACCATCTTGGAATCTCTTAATAGCGGCCACCATGTCTAACACAGAAGAGTCTGACTTGATAGTCAGGTCTTTCATACCAGCAGCATTCAGGATGTTGTTGATGATTACTCTAACCTTAGATGCCAGTCCTGTTTTGACGCTCAAGTCTTCAGCGGCTACCGCTGAAAGGAACTCAACCAGAACTTCTTCATCAACCAGACCAGCATCCGCTCCTGTTTCTTTGTATGTCTTTGCTTTTGATTTAAGTCTCTCGGCAAGGGCGGGATCTGATTTGACGAGTCTGTCGATCTCTCGCCTCATTTTCTTGCGCTGGGCTGGAGTCATATTCTCTACCGCAGGCCCAATCAATGCGTGGAAAGACTCCTCTAGAATTGTTTCGCTAAGAGTTTTCGGTCTAGTTATGCCAGCCTGAGCTTCGAGTGTAGCATTTAGCGCAACAACTTCGGGGTTGATGTACAGGGTGTTCCCACGCCACATACCTCCAACTGTAGAAAAATCTACACCTTTTTCGCCAATCTGTTTTCCAATTGCAACAGCACTATCAAAGTCGTGAGCGATCACAACCCTGAGGTTCGGATACATTTTCTTGATGCGAGCCAAGTACCTGTTCAGGAACTTTCTATCCTTTTGAGTCAAGTGAGGTACATCTTCAGGAACTCTATAGGAGCCATCCTCCATTGAGTTGAGCTCAGTAGATTTTATCTCTGTAGTGTCGGTCTCTTCAGAGAATACGTCAGCCTCTGCTTCTGCATCCGTTTCAACAGCAGCTTCTGGTTGGACTTTTTCTGAGAGATTAGTCTCAGCCTCAACAGTCTCTACCACATTGCCATCAGCATCCCTCTGCTCAAACACTACCGCACCAGTAGGAACTTCTCCTTCTACGTTTACGTCCTTAATCTCTTTGACTGTAACGCTGCCGCCCTCTTGGGTTGGCTCTGGCATCTGATCTTCAGGAACCTCGAATCTGTCTGCTTCAGTTTGTGCTGGCGGTTCGTCTATATCTTTTACTGCTTCATTCTCTGGGTTGAGGCCGAGATATTCAAAAAGGTTTTGTTGGGCATCAACTACTTCCTCTCTCGCTGCTTCTTTGAGTCTTTGTGTCTCAGCCTGCCCGGTTGGAGTAAACGGTGATGGATCTTTACCTTCCTCTAAGTCCTGAAGCTTCTTTTTAGCATCGAAGTATTCCTGCTTAAGTCTTTGAGCTTCAGCAAGATCGCTCTCAGTCTTCTTCAGTATTCTTTCACCTTGCTCTCTGGTGGTTTCGCTGACACCGTCAGGGCCAGCTTCAGCACGCTCTTTGGCTGCTAGTCTTTGTACCTCAAGCTCTTTAGCAATGAATTGAATTTTTTCATCAATCTTCGTTTCAGCAATAGACTGTCTCTCCTGTACCGTAAGGGGAGTCTCCTTGAGCTCCGACTTATACTTGGAAGTGATTTGATTTCTTTGATCGACTAACGCCTTGAGCTCCCCTCGGATTTGCCCCTGCTGCTCGGGAGCAGCTTTTTTCATTTCGACACTCTTCTTGTAGATCTCAATATCAAGCTTGTTGATAGAGTCTAATTCTTTAGGGTGCCTCACGGACATCATGTTAAACAGAGGAGCTTGAGAGTTGTTAATCTCTCTTACCTTCTTGTCTATGTCCTCAATATTGGCTGTGAGGACTGCTTTCTTTTTATCGCTGCTAGTGTTATCGAGCAGATCGACAAGCGCTGCTCTGTCAGCCGCAAGAACTTGCAGGGCTGAGGTCAGATCAACATCATATTTGCCGCCTACTATTGCTGATTTAACTTTACCGACAGCACCACCAGTTGCGTCAAAAACACTACCAATTGCAGCACCCATGATCGCACCCTCAAGCGCTTGATCAAACATTTCACTCATTGAGACTTCCTCTCCTTTTGAGTTAGCCTCAATCATGTACTGCATAGCGCTGGTGGTTGCTTCAGACAAGGCTTCACCACCAATGGACAAGCCACGGGCAGTAGCGTAACCCTTAAGCATCTGCTGGTTCAACAGTTTACCACTCTCCTTAGAGATAATCCTCCCAGCTCTGAATGACTTCTCAGCGGTCTGCATAGCAGCATTGGTCTTAAATCCATATCGACCAATTCTACCTAAGGCATAATCCCCCAAACCTGTTACGATAGAGTAGCCGATCTTGTCTGCGGTACCGAGAGCTCCTTCGCCCCAGCCCTCTTGATCTGCAATCTCCATGTAAGTGGCACTACCTGTACCGAACCCGTATAGCAGCTGTGACCCAGATCCTTTGATGAGACCTTTGTAAGCGGCCTTCCCAATCTTTGATGCTCTTGAAAAGCGTGCTGCTGTCATTCCAGCCCTAGCTGCGAGCGCCCCAAACTTTGCGAAAGAAGCACCACTAGCGATAGAAGCACCGCCTGTTACAAAACCTTCGACAGCAGTCATTGCAATGAGCGGAGCCATAGCACCTACACCATTGCCGATGTGAGTAAACCCAGCAATGATATCGCCATCACTGAATGATTCAGTCATGCTTTTTGTAAGGATAGTTGCGTCAGCATACTCAGCCTCTAACCTTCTATTGAATAAGTCTCTTCTTGCCTTGGCCTCTTCATCAGTTTCAAGGTCACCACCAAACGCTTCAGCAATACTGTCTCCTGCGCTCATAAAGAAGCCTCCAATACCATTGATCATTCTGAACAGCTCGGCATCTGCTGACGCTGCTAGAGACCCAAAGATACCTTGGCTATTGTACTGCCCGTCATTGTCAAGATCTGTGTCCAGACCATACTCAAAGTACATCTTGTCTGAGAAGTTCTCCAAGAAGTCTTCGTCATCCTTCATCTCTTCAGGGAAGGCGTTCCTCACAATAGCAGCACCCTTCTCCTCCATAAAAGTTTGGAAGGAAGACTGAATACCCTGTTGTCGGATTTCCTCCAAAGCAAGGTGATAGTCTGATTCGCTGATCTCGCCAGCATCTAACTGATCCGCAAGGGCATCTTGAGCGGGCTTGTTGTGGTTCCTGATGTTATCCATCAAACCTTCTTGCTCACGGAATCTGTCTGAAATGTTTTTATAGAGGTCTTCTGCAAGCTGCTCCTGATCCTCCGTAAACTCGTACTCCAAGTAATCGGGAGGTGCGGGCAGATCGTCTTGCAAGTGAGAGGGCAGGCTCTCGTAGTACTGTTTGTATGCAGGGGTTCCCTTCGGAGGGATGGGCATGTCGTTTCTTACCTGCTGATCGTCGTCATCAAACAAGCTTGAAGATATAGCTGAAGGTGTCGCGCCAACAAGACCAAGGACTCCCAGTGCCGGACCAACACTTGCTTGTGTTAGAGCGTCACCCGTGCTCGACACACCAAAGCCCATGTAGTCTGAGGCGTACTCAAATCCTTCTTCAGGCTCGCCTTGCTTCAATGCGTTACTCAACCACGAAGAGTACGCATCACCAATCTCAGTCTGTGCTTTGTTTACTAGATCAACTTGACCCTCTTGCAAGGAAGATCCCAAATCTGGTTCTTCCAAATCTGAGATAAACGGCTGATCCGGAGCTGTGTTTTGAACGTCCTGCCCCGACAAATCTTCGGCTGGTTGGGGCGCTTCCGATCCTTTTTTTTTTGAGATAATGTCTGTGATCAACTGGTTTCTGCTTCCAGTAAAACCCTCCGATGAAGTAATAGACTTGTAGACCTCCATCTCAGTCATACCCTGAGATAGTAACTCATCAATCTGGTTGAAGTACTCTTCGTTCATATCTTATCTATCGTAAATCTGTGGGTTCATAAATCTAAAGATAGCGTTAGCTATACCCTGTCTTTTCTTAGGGTCAGATTCATCTTGACCGATCTCCAAAGGGGCTCTGTCTGGGTTGTTGTTGTCTATAATGCGGATGTTGTCTCCCGCACCGAACTCTTCAAACGTGTAACGGTCGTCTTTATACCTATCGTTGTAGGCTCGAGCGCTCTCCGTTTTTCCTGCCTGATTTTGAAGCCATGTCAGCTCGTCAACCATTGTCAACGCTGCACCATCAGCACCAGCTGTAGAAGGGTCTAAGTTTACAGACCTAGTATTCCCAAGACCGTCCTTCATACTCTTGAACCACGACTGCTCTCCTTGGGCATCACCACCGTCTGGCGATGTGTTGATTGGTGCGTCTGATGGCTGGACATTTCCGAGCTCGAATCTTATCCGAGCATATTCGTCATTACCAATAGCCTTCTGAATTTGATCCGCAATAGTGTCGTCAACGGGGATCTCATTACCCCTGCCGTCAATTGCAACAAATGCACCATCTTCGTTTACACCTAAGTTCTGAATCTTCACAGTGCCAGTCTGAGGCAACCCTGTGTCTGGGTTTATCGCTGTAACTGTAAGCTTAAGAGGCGCTTGTGTATTGACTACTCCGGAATACAGCTCGGTATTGAAAACGTCTCCGAAGGATGGTTTTGGAGTGCTGGATCTACGGTCACTACCACCAGACGATCTTCTCGATTGCCTTGCATTGGACTCCATAAAATCATAAGTCTCATCCGCAAAGTCCTCGTATGCATCTTGGAATCTAACCTCATCATTCATGACATCGTCAATAGTCAATCCTGCGTCTGGGTTAGCGTTAATGTAGTTCTGCGCTACAGCTCTTCTGAATGAGTCCTTGCCCATCTCGCTCTGTAGTCGTTGGTCAAACTGAGTTCTATCACCAGTAACTTTAGACAGCTTGGGGTCTGCTGCGTAATCAGATGGAGTAGCAAAAGCTGTCTGGGTGAGGCTGTAAGAGAAAAGTTCGTTTGCGGTTTGTGGGTTCACGTTGAATACATCCACATTGCTCTCTAGTGTGTCGTAATCAAACTGACCAGTCTCAAGATTTAATTTAAGACCAGTATGCTGGCGAGAATCAACAGTCTTCATGACTTCATTTAACTCGCTAGTTCTGTCTGCTTCTACACCTTGTTCAGACCAGAAGCCTTGCTCACCACCTTGGCTCTTTGCCCTCAAAGTATGATCAGCCCAAGTATTGCCCAAGCCGTTTGCTTTTGATGGGTCTCCAAAAGAATCTTGATAATACCCTTCATATCCAGCAATCTCTTGGTTCAAGGCATCCACCATCTGAGCCCACTGCATCATGGATCTTTTATCCTTTGCAAAGTGGTTCAGGGTCTCGTCAGAGAACAAAGCTTCAGCCTTGTCTTTTGCTAACTGGTAGTGAGCCTCGTAAAGGTTTGTGTTAGATGGGGTTATCTGTAGGCCAAGAGCACCTTCAGTAAATGCTTCAGATTGCTTTTCAGCTTTCTGAGATTCAGTAAGTGAAGACTTGACACTATAGTTTACCGGAGCGTACTTCTCGAACTCATCCAACCTTGAGCGCAACGGCGCTGCTTTAGCGGAGTTAAATATTTGCAAGCCTGCGGATACTCCTGCTGTAAGATCTGACATGGCTTAGGACTTTTTGTTGAATTTCTTAAACAGTCCTCTCAGATACTTGTGGAGTTCAGTGTCACCCTCAGTAGCAAGGGTCTCAAGTTTCCCCGACTGTTCTGGGTTAAAGATAAGCTCTCCACCCGTAGCCTCACCTACCTTAACTCCATTTCTTACAAGGTGGATTGGGTTGGATGCGTGAGAAAACTCTCCGGGTGTTTCTTTGATTTTAGCGCCATCTTTCATCTGGCTCTGAGCGATGGCACCACCAATGTCTCCAGTCGCCTGACCGAGAATGCTAAATGCATCACTAGCCAGCTGCTGCTTCATTAGCCGCTTCTCATCTTCCATAGACTGTACATCTCGCTCAGCCTCAAGCCCTCTAGCTTGCGCGAGCGCCATGTCTTGGAAGGCAAGTTGATTTCGCATGCCTCGAGTCTTATCCAGTTGAGCTTGCTCTTGAGTTGCAAATCTGTCTGCGCCTTGCTTTCTCCTTGCGTCAGAAGAAGCAGCAGCTTGTTCAGCAGCCCTAGCTGCACCAGAAGCCATAGCTCCAGCGCCTCCGATAAGAGCACGAGCCCCACCTGCCTGCAATGCACCAAGGCCAGCTCCAGACTGTCTTTGTATTTCTCTTTGAGCGATGTCACCAGCACGATCTTGCTGACTCATCATAAACGCCTGACGCGCACCTCTACCTACTTGGTAGTCTTGGATAGCACCCCTTGCTTTCTTAGCAGCTTCCTCTTGTTCCCTTTGAATTTGTTGAGCCCTAGATTGTTGCCTTTCAAGTTCTCTCTTTCTAGAACCGTAGGTAATAACACCCCCGATGCCTCCTACGATGCCTTGGGCTGCACCTGCTAACGCGCTAATAGTAGCTGGATCCATATCGCAAAAATAATCTTTTTAGTTAAACGTGATTGAGGTTAGACGGCGTGTAGTGGGCGTTTACGCAGAACAGCTCGTACTTGTTGTTGTTGGTTGAGCTCATCTTGATCTTAGTGAAGTGACCTCTGACTGAATCTCCATTCAGGTCTTTTGGTAAGTCCATCACTACAGCTTGCCCTGCAAGAGGGACTGTATTGCCAGAGATCTTTACGAGCGGACCTTGAGGGTCAGATAAAACAGAATTGCCAACAGTAACGATTGTATCTCCAGATCCAATATTCTGTAAGCTGCCATCGACAAATCGCCTCAGTTCAGCACCCTCCATTATCCCGTTGGGAAAGTCACTCAACCTCAAGAAGAAGTCACCCCCAATCTGTACTGTTTCGCTGACCAGCCCTAAGAGTCTGATGTGAGATGTGCTGTTAGGGCTAATGTCTCTACCTACCTGTGCGTAGAATGTACCTTCTCTTTCGGAGAACTTTTGTACACCAATGATAGACCTAGACCCATCGCTAGACTCAATTGAGCAGTTCATTACGCCATTCGTAACCTCTTGAGAGACAGCGTCATAGACTTTTGATGTGCTTGGCTGCGTGTTTGAAATAACCTCAATAAATGACTGGCTTGTGTTCTGATTGTAGAACTGACACCTGTTGTTCTCTTCATCGTTGTCAGCATGCTTGTGCATCAACAGCGGGAAGCCAATGGGTAGATCCGTGAAGGTATCATCGTTTACGTACTTGACAGTGTACATGGAGTTGTCTTGATTCGCATACACGTCTGGGTAGAACGAGTTTCTTGATTGCCAGAATCCACCACCAGAATTGTAGGATATGGTGAACCCAACGTACCCTTCTTCGGCTAAGAACTCTATTGCATCAGCAGCTAGATCATCTCCAAGCAGGTTGAGGTTTCTTAGCGCATCACCTGTGCTCTCTTCGGTCAGGAATGATCCAGAGCCATTTACAGGAGTGCCATCCTCAAACACAACAACTTGATTCTCAATATCAAAGAACAAAGGCTGTCCGTTAAAATTAAGTTCGCCTAATCCCTTTGCGGTGTATGTGTCCCCATCAACAGTCTCTTGGAATGTGTTTACGGCAGAACCAAAAGCTCCCAACAGAAGAAGCACATCTGGCACGTTTACAACCCCATCAAAATTAAAGTCTGGTGATGAAAGCAAGGTTTGAGTAAAGTTGCCGTTGCCATCAGATTCATACGCTGGGAAACTAGACTCGACATTGGTGCCAAAAAACCCAAGAAGACCCAGTATGTCGTTTGTACCGATAACCCCATCCCCATTTAAGTCAGGATTGAAGTATAGAGGCACAAGCACTGGAAGGTTATCCGTTGCACCGCCACCAGCGTCCTCATCACCACCACCCTGATCATCTTCTATCACTGCACCGCTTTGATACCCTAGCTGCTGTGCAGGAACGAATGTGATGTAATAAACCTGATCGTCTGGATCATATCCAGAAACAATCCTTCCGCTATTCCTGTCGTAGATCTTATTGAACAACTCGATAGCATCGTCAACCAAGCTGGATACTCCTTGATCTGATATGGCGGTAAGCTGTCCACCAGCAAACCTGAGAACCTTGTGCCTGCTTCTATCGAAGAAGTAAACGTCATTATCCTGCACCAGAACAGACTCAGGGTGATTACCACACCCGTAGTCCCCTGCGTAGTAAGTTGTCGTTCTAAGTACGTCAGTAGACAGCGCCACGTTTGTGCTACCCGCAGCATCAGTGATAATACTCTTGTTTACTGGGGTCTTTGAGAACTTATTCTCTTGGATCGCCACAAGCTCATCATAACCCTGACGCTCAGTTCCGTAGTTAGAGATGTAGTTGCAGGCACCGTACTGGCTGTCAAGGCTGTAGAAGTTGGCTGTTCCCGGATTAAATGAAGTGAGGGACAGTCTCGATACATCCTCTGCGTATGCATCGCTGTAAGTAACCCCGTTAAATCTACGGAAGGTAGCTGCGTTCTCAAACTTTACGTGGGGTCGCCCTTGACTCCACATCTTGTCACCCAGCTTTTCAGATACAGTGAAACTCTCTAACGCTTGAGTCCTGTACTTGTATAGATCAAAGTCAGACTTGAACACATTGAAAGCATCACCACCCTCATTGAACTTTGGGCTTTTACATGGCACAGCCCTGTAGTTGATGTCCCCTGAGTCTATTACAAACGCTGGGCCGTGAGGGTTAGCCCCATCCTGTCTTGGTTGTATTCTTTTGGGCTCACCGATCTCGTAGTAAAACTGATTTTCTACACTCTTCTTAGGTGTAAGTATTTCGACTACGCATTGGTTTCTCCACCCATTGCTTGCTGATGGAATCTCTCCAGATACATTGACATAGTCAAAGTCGTTTTCGTTTGACTGCCCTGAGGCTTGCGTTGCAGTTGTGTCCCTGTAGTATCTTGAAACGTGGTTCCAGTCAAACCCTTGGTACTTTAAGATGTTGCCATCCTCACCAAACGCACCACCAGCTATTGCGCTGGCTTCCAGCACCAGAAACTTCCCAGTCATAAACTCGGGGATGTCGTTTACGTTAGCAAGCTGTGTGCCTGCTGGGGAGTGGGCTATCGGATTGTCAACATCACGAACAAGAAGCTCTACTCCGACGACATCGAACTCAATGATAGATCCGTCAGATGCACCTTTGTATTTGTTTACCAGCTCATCTTCTACTGTACTAGAGTCTACGCCCCCGTTAGTCTCAGCTCTAAAGCTGATAACTCTTAGCTTATCGCCTTCAGTAAAGGTGTAATCTCTAAAAGTATTACGCTCATCTCTGTACTGATCAAGCGTCTCAAGGCTGACATACAGTCTCCTAGACTCACCGTCAATATCCCTTTTAGGAAGTGCGGCATCACCGAGCTCCCCATCAGTTTCTGAATGTTTTACTCTAGCAGGAAAGGCACCACCTACACTGTATTGAGTAAACTCAGACACAGTGGAGTTACCCGGATACACGATCTGATATGTCTCAGCCCACTCGGGCGGCTGATTGGTAATCTGAATTTCAACAGCAGCTGGGCCGTCCTTGTACGTTTCTGGGTCAAGCTGGCTTCCTCTAAACTGACTTCCTTCTTTGTTAAACCACTCAACGTAGAACGAACCTAGCTCATTTACAAATCCAGACCTGTTGAATCTGTCGTAGTAAACAACACCGAGGTTATGGAAAGCGCCAGCTTTAAATCCTGATACTTGAGAATTTACCGTTACTTGGAATGACTGATTAGTCAAATAACTATCTGCTGGAACAAAAAGCTCTGACTCTTGATCGAATCGTGTTCCACCAGTAATTAACAGGTTTGACTCTTCGGTTATTTCTGCCTCAAGTAATTGACCTGTATTAGGGTTTCTCAACGCTCTAAGAAAGAAGTCTGATAACCCAAAATCAACCGGATGAAACACCGGAGTAAGACCCTCAATATTTAAAGGCTTAAAATTAGTAGGCTGAATACCGAAGTTTAAAGTATTTAAGTTGTTGATTACATTCTTAATACCGAGTGTAACCCTTGTTGCGCCAAGCACTACAGAGCTTTGCCTTAGTATATCGTTTGAAAATAAAGTACTTTCAGAGTAACTAATCGGGTTGTTAAACTCAATCGGATCACCATTACCTACGGTAAATGAGCCCCCTATAGTTGCGTGGTATATGACTTCAAAAGTTGAGTCCTCAAGAGTGTTAGCTAACAGCGTCATGAAACTTTCACTACCTCCGCTAAATGGCATGTCGAAGGGAACAACCAGACTAATGGCAAACTCTGGCAGCTGACCGATTCCTCCAGTTAAAGCGCCAAGCTCCTCGGGTGTAGATATTCCGTTTGGAGAAGATATGGTAAAATGGGTGTCAAGGGAGTTTTGATCTGTAGCGACCAATCCTCCAGCAAGCACACCATCAGCAATTATTTGAGCACCAGTTGAAGGATCAAAAATAGACTGAGGCTCAAATGTTATAGAATCTACTGAGACCTCTATATCAAGATCTGAACCTTCGAGGTTAGACAAATAAGTAAGGCTAGACTCAAACTCTTGTGGCTGAGACAGAAGAGCGCCAAAATCAAAAGAAAGATTTACAATCGTTCCAGTAGGCACTATGGTTGACTCAGCATCCTCATTAGCAATGCCCATGATTTCAGCTACGTCTATGGTCCCCGAAGTTTGCCCGCCAAAGCCTTGAAAATGATCCGCTACACGGACGAGACCTACAAGCTCATTTTTACCAACATCAGAAGTTCTGTAAACAACATCAATGTTACCCCTGACATCTACATTAGGTCTCCCTTCAGTGTAGTTTGAGAACATGAGTCTGTTGCCTACCACTGCTTGGCCTGTGGCTTCAAAAGGAACATTGTCGTACAGCTTGTTGACCTCTAAGTCAGATACAAATGTTGATAGTCGATCATTGAAAAACCTGTACTCATTAGATCCGTTGTAGACCTGTATGTCTACGCCATTGATGTTTCTAGTCAGAGACTCGTTGACTCGAACTTCGTCTACAACTCTAAATGGGCCTGTGTTTCCGGCTCTCGCAAGTATCCTAAGCTTGGAGATGTCGAAAGAATTTTTTAATCCAAGTGCGCTAATGTTTGGATTGATCACGCACACGTTATCTACGCTTGGACGAATACCTGAGCCCACCTCGTTCACGTTGAACAGGGTGAGCTGTGTTGGTATGGTCAAGGGAGAGTATGGCGATATGGCAGACTCTTCTCCGTCCTTGTAGATCAGCTGAGTAGCAAACTGAAATGCTTCATCCCTAAATGAATTGCTGTCAATGTTTGGATCCGTAGTGAAAGACGCTTCAGGCGCAAACACCGATGGGGCTTTGATGCAATTGAATGTATACTCAAAGTTCCTATCAGATGCGACAGCTGAATACTCACCGTTGAGAGCCCTGTCTACATTTACCTTTCTTGGTGGGTTGACACCATCGGTAAAAAACAAGATGGTTTGGAGACCACCGCTCCTAGCAAAGTCTCCGTTTACCACGTCTAGTTTTACAAACCCTCGAGGATCAAAGTTAAACCTTGAGTCCTTGACCACGACTCTGTACTTATCTGTGCTGCTGTTGTACTGGTAGATAGCGTGCTCTTCGCCTGATTCGTCATTGTCAGCAACCACGAAGTACACAAAGCCTCTCTGGGGGTCGCTTGCTGATCCGATACCTCGGACCCTTCTATTGTTGACAGGATTGTCGGAGTCGTTGAGCGGGTCTGCCTTGACAGTACCCTTCATATTTTTTGCAATAGAAGCAGTACCCTTCCCATCTTCTGAGAGGGTGATGTTCATTGCATCGCTCATGAACCCGTTCTCGAGCAGTCTCTCATCAGAATCTGCATTGAGACGGCCCGGTAAAATCTTGTCAATAGCCATTACCTCTTAGGTGCTTGCTTGAAGTTCTTTCTAATTGTCTTCAGGATCTCTTCCTTAGTGACAGACTTGAGTCTGGAGTTTGCCTTGCGGCGCTCATTGTAGTACTCTGATCTCGCTCTTGCTTTCTCACCAGCAGGGACAGATGACTTTCTTTCAATGAGTCTGTAGTAAATGTACGACCTCAGAGCTTCTTCTGCGTAGATGTGTACTTGAGTATCCCTAGTTCTTGCATTGCGTCTAGCCTCATCAGCGATGTACTCAATCACAATCTCATTCATAGAGTTGTTGCCTGCCAATTCGATTCTGTTCTGATCGAGGTTTACACGGAACTGCCCGTAGTAGTGACCACCTCCAGCGCCATACAATCTACCTTGATTGTTATCGTAGACGTAGTTTCTAAATACAAAAGAGTCCGTACCGTCTGAAATATCAGCACCTACGGATGGAGATCCACTATTGGTTGCAGACTTAGAATCCTCTCTTTCAAGCAATCCATCACCGTCACTATCGAAGTTGTTGCCAGCAGCGTTGGTAGAATATTTTTGAGAGTAGTTGAGATTCTTGTTTTCTCCCAGCACATACACCAATCCATCACTTGCAACTACTCCAATCTTAGTCCAATCGACATAATCATCTGGCAGTTCAACGGTGTTAGTTGTTTGATTTACTGGCAGCTTGAGAGACCGAATAATTCTTGACATATCAAAACCCATCTCTCGAATACCTCGGAGTGCGTATGTCCTAATCAAAGTATCTGAAGCTGAGTTGGCGTAGTCGTCGCTCTCAATGGACAGGATGTAATCGTCCACCACTTCACTCAATGGTATGAAGTTCCTAGCCATTAGCTAAATGATTGTTGCAGGTTATTTGATTGTTGCTCGGACGATCCAAACACTTGAACGATTTGATCTCTTAGGTTGATCCCGATCATCTCTCCAATCTCAATAACAAGCTGTGATTCGTAATGTCTTGGCAGCTCAAAGTCAAAGCTGTTTTGTGGGTCAGGGATCTCTACGCCGCCGAACTCTTGCACGCTCATCGAAGGAGATGTAGCTTGAGGTTGCCCCAAGTAATTTACTGCTTGAGGAAACTTGTAATACGTCAACTCGAGAAAAGCTGGATCTGCGTTTGATGGGAATATCTCTATGTCTCTAGATACCAAGGCAATAGGGAAATCAGTACTTGGTGCGCTAAGAGTGCTCCTAAGTATTCTATTCATTTTTTCCTCATCGTATACAATCTCTGCAACCTCAGGTACTTTGTCGCCTTGGCTATTTATCGACTCACCCACCTTGATCGAGATTATTCTAGCTAAGTCGTCTGGCTTTTTGTATGAAAAGCCGTCTGGGTTCTCTTGCAGCTCTTCGCGCTTAACAAAGAAAGCGAGATCCTCTTGCATCTGCTTAAGTAGTGACTTATCTCTTCCCGGATCGAAACTAGCCCTCCTGTTTCTGTGAGCGTCCTTGATGTCATCAAAGAGCCTGTTGAATATGTTGAGTTGGGCTACTCCGGCAAGGCTGTTAAAAACGCTTGGGGTAACGAATCCCTTCTGATCTTTATTGACCAGATCTCTGAGGGTCTCGTATACTACTCTAACTCTTGCCATACGGCAAATATACGAAAAGAAAAAGCCGTCATTTAGACGGCTCTTCCTGTAGCGTTAGTTGAGGTTACCCTAGCTGGCGCTCAATCTCAGCAACAGTGGGTGCTGCTGCCTCAGTCATGCAGTGTCTAACAAACACATCCATTGCATCTTTACCAGCAGGTACAGCTATGATAAGCTTGTTAGTGTCGTACCAGAAAATGCCGTCCTCTCTAACCTTAATTACTTGATACTTTTTAGCTTGAGTCATCTTAGACTTCATCTCAACAATAGGGTTGTCGAAGGCGCTAATAAATTTAGAGGGGTTCTTTTTCGCAGCAACCATGAGGTCATGCTTGATCTCATTAACTGGTCTGTCGATATTGATTGAGAACGAAATCGCAACAGACAAAAGATCATCAAGATCCTTAGATCTGATCAGGCTAATTGCATCATGAACCTCAAACTCTTTCTCAAGCTTCTGCTCACTTACCTTCTCTTCTTGATAAAGGTAGAATCTATCGCCTCCGTTCTTTCTGTTCTCGGGGTGCGCTTGCAGATATTCAGCAAGGTTCGGTTGATCTGGTCTGACGAATATTGCTCCCTCCAGAAAGACAACAGGCTTTCGAACTGACTTGTCGTCTTGCTCGTCTCTGTAGATAGAAGGTTCGTTGGGACAGTATCTGATCTCTCTAAGCTTGCCATCCTCTACGACAGTGACATTCTTTTGAGACATCAAGAAAACAGCACCTGATTTTTTCAGGAGTCTGTACTCTAGGATTTCGTTTGGTTTCTCCTCTCTTTTGATCTTAGGTCGAGAAGGGGGAGGGGTTTGTTTCTTAGCTGCTGGCTTAGGAGTAGCGGCAGCGGTTTCTTTAGCCTTTGCAGGCCGACCACGCTTAGTCGTGGGGGTAGTTGTTTCAGACATAATTAAATAGAATTAAAAAAGAAAGAAGAGGGGCCGAAGCCCCTCCTCTGTGTTAGTCAAGATTAGTCAACAGCTGTCACTGCGATAGCACATCCGGTGATTCGAGAATCAGCGAATACAGAGTTAGAATCATCAGAAACAACAATGGTAGCGCTATTGCCAAAGGCAATCTCGTTAACAATCGCTTCGATTACTTCTTTCTGCTTGTTTGCAGTAATGGTCAACGTAACAACATCGTAAGCATCCTCATCCTGTCCGAGAAGACCGGAGAAGTGCATTAAGAGTGTAGTAGTAGTTCCACTAGAACCAAACCCTTGAAAAGAGTCAAGTGGGTAGCACACGGCATCCTGAGCAGCATCAAAAGCGCCGTCAGTTTCCCCCATGAAATACAGGAACTTGTTTGAAGCAGGTACGTTCATCGTATCTAGTTTTTATCAGTTAAACAATTATTACGACTTCAAGATTACGTGCTTGTTAGCTGCGCGGGTGATCAGGTTACACTCTGAGCGGTAGTGGAACTTAGCCACGTCATCACCGTCAGTGTTGAAACCAAGAACACCACCACCAGTCACCCAGTGCTCGAGCTCACGATTGTAGCCATTTGCAGACTTGAAGTTCATCTCCAGTGCAGGAGCTTTCTTACCAGTCTTGGCATCAGCAACTTGAGTCATAGGAACCATAGCACCTTTGAACAGCGGGGTAGCGTAAGCACCCAACAAGGTAGGATCGTTCAGCAACTTCCAATCATGCTTGTGGAAGGTGTAACCACCACGAGTGAATGATTTGAAGCCAAGCTTCACAGCCATGTCAGCGTCATTGTTGAATGAGCCGAATTGACCAGCCAAGCCAGCAGTAGTAGCGGTAGCGATACCTGAAGCAACCATGTCGTCCATGTTCAGAGAGGTCTGAGTGTTCACGTACATAGCGTACTCAGAAGGAGCGCCTTCTTTGTCCAACAGCAGAATGATCTGATCAATGTCCTGCAAAGAGTCGAAGTCACCAGTGGTGCTGATACCTCTTTTCTCAACAGCAGTGAAGTAACCTTCAGAACCAGTTACAGTTCCACTAGCCAAAGCAACACCCTCGTTGTCAGTGTTCTCATCCTCAGAGAAGAGCATCATCATCTCACGCTGATTCAGGAAACGCTTGCGGGTATCCATCTCACCTTTCACATACCAGCGGTAATCACCTTGACCGTTAGCGTCGATCCAGCCAATGTTGGTGGCTTGTGAACCGTTCACTTGGTAGGTCTCCTTGGTGATGAAGAAAGGATTGATTCTCTTCTGAACGTCAGTCTGGTAGAAAGTGCTAGGCTGTGAAGTACCTTGAGCATAGATGTTACCAATGATCACGAACTTCTTACCAGTAGTAGTTTCTGCGGTAGTGTCTTCACCATCGAGTCTCTTAACCAGCACTTCATTGTTAGTTGCATCAAAGCCAGTAACAACCAAACGCTGACCTCCGGGAGAGAGCAGTACGTCATTCAGACGGCATGGCTCTGAGCCAGTAGAGAAAGAGCCTACGTGAAGCTCAGCCTCAGTAGCAGCGGTAAGGCCACCAGCAGCAGTGGTAAGAACTTTGTGAAGGCGACCTTCTTCCCAGTATTGTACGTGGTCAGCAGTACCGGCGTTCTTAACAGCGCCAGTAAGTTCGAGGAAGCCAGTGATACCCTGATCACCGTAGGTCTCAATCAAGAGATCTCGGTTGTCAGGCTTATTATAAGACAGCAACGTGCCTAAGGCAACGTATGAGTCTGGACTCGTCTTCAGCAGGGTTGCCAAATCAGTCGAGCCTTGAGAAGCGGAAATCGCCATTTATTCTCAGTTTTTGTTTGTTATTCTATAAAAAAGTTAGCCTGTCTCCACCGCCAAGAGCTTGACGTAAGTTAGCTGCGGCAGGGTTGACAGTTGTGCGTACATTTCCTTGATTCGGGCTTCTGGCATCAATGTTAGCTGCTCGATCCACAATGTTTCGTTGACCGTCAGACTGTCCTTGTCGGTAGACTGACTGGAGAATCGTTTCGATATTATCAACGACCGCTCTGTGCATGTTCAGCTTGTCGTAATCCCATGACCCATCCTCATGTACGTAAGGATCAAAGTACTCGTCAAGGCGAGTGTTTTTGTCATGCAACTGACCCTTGTAGTCATCATTAAGTCCGAAGGTGAAAGACTCTCCGTTACCGAGATCAAATTCGATCCCATCCAAAGAGTCCAGCTCCGCAGACATAGAGTTGATCCACTCGTCGTCAATTGGTGACTGGATTTCATCAGAACTATTAGGAGCAGCATACTGAGATCTAATCTCTTCGATACCACGTCTTGCTTGTTCTGAATCCATCTTAAGTTGAAGCTGAGACAATTTAATCTCTTCCTCAGAGTGCAAGTCAGCATTCAGCTTGTACTTGCTGCCCATCAGAGTGTTAAGTTCATCTTGAGACAGGTTCGGGTAGTCAGCGGCCATCTTTACTTGTACGGCTGTGAGATCATCCATTTCGGATGGATTCAACTGCTGATAGGCAAACCAGTCTTGGGGAGCTCGTCCAGTCTCTTGCACGAATTGTGCAATCGCTTGGACACGCTCATCAATTTCAGATTCAACGGTATTAGGTAGGAGGTCGTCAAACGAGCTAAAGTCTCTACCCAGCTTTTCGCTTAAGTATGAGAGCACCTCGTCATCCAAACTTCCTTCATAATCTTCTTGAGGTTCTTGATAGCTCTCTTCAGTGCCACCCCCCTCATCATAAACAGTTTCTTCGGTTTGAATCTGTTCTGCTGGCTCTTCCGTGGGTAAATCAACACCCATGTCCATCGCTCTTGATGCAGCAACTTCCTCCTCCGATACAAACGACCAAGACGGAGTGGTGTCCTCCGTCTGGTTAGTAACTTCTTGATTCTCAGTATTTTCCATTTAAATTAAATTTTCACATATCAGTACTCTACGTGGAGATGGAGCTTCAAAGTAGAGGTTCCATCAAAGTCTGGAGTGCCAGCGTGAATCACGCCAGCAATAAAGCACTCTCTATCAAACTCTGCCTTCAGGACAACAGGATCAAATGAGGTGACTCGTGCGTTACTAGCTGAGGTACCAAATGCTCCACCATAATAAAGAGCCACGTTGTCGAGGAGATCTAGATCCACATCAGTCCCATCGCTCAGCTGGAGAAAGCTCGCCCCGATAAATCTATTGTCATCGAAGTTAGCGGCACTAATGTCAGCCGTTGCGTTCAGGGTACCAAGACTTGCTGTGTCATTCTTCTGGAAGAACAACAGCCCAATCTTAGTGTCGTCTTCACCGCCGCCGCTGCGCACCTGAGCAAATACATTGACTAGCTTACAGTTTTTTGCAGGAAGGGTGAATGAGGTGAGGTTAAACACAACGTCACCAGCAGCGTGGGCTCCATCTGAAATGGTTGGCCGGACAGTGATAATATCAAAAGCCATGCTTAGACGCTTGCTTGAGAAAAGATTGCGTACTCAACAGTCAGAGATGAGCTAACGCTAGGAGTGATCTTGATATCGTTGGTATCTGCTGTAGCGCCGTAAGGCATCAACAAAAAGTCTCCAGCATACAGTCTGCCGATACCTTCAGAGTTCATCTCTACAGTCACATACTCTGTATCGGTAGTGCTTGCGTTTCTAATGTACACCTTGTGAGCCCCATTAGCAACATAGTCAGCTCCATCGAAGAGAGTATACTGAGAGGTTGCTGTAGTTGTTTTTCTTCCGATACCAGAGGTCTGATCCAAAGCTACTGACGTACCAGCTTTCTTAAACTGAGTGCTAGAGGTAAGCGCCAAGGAATCATTCGTCAAGTTCGGGCTTGAAATCGTAAGTGTGGCTTGAAGCCTTGGTACGTCTGCGAATGCCATTTTTTCTTAGTTGGTTAGTGCAAATATAAGTTTATTTCTTCTTTCCCTTTTTGGCTCGGATCTTAGCGGCTTCCTTCTTTCCGAAGGCGCTTTTTACTCTAGCCATCGCCCAAGCGTGTTGAGATACTCTTGGTCTGTTGCCAGAAGACATGTATGCAGCAAGACCTCGACGGTATACTTCTTTTTGTGCGGCACTAAGTCCAGCCATACCGCCTCCCTTGTACTTTACAATTCTGCCGCCTTCAGCCATTGAGTCTCTCTCTTTCATCAGCTTGTCTAGGTTCTTTGGATAAGGCTTGCCCTTCTCGTAGATCTTAGCAATCTTTTTTATGAGCTCCGCTCGCCTCCCTCTGTTTGAGCTGCCCTTAAGGTACTTCTCATTAATCTTCATGACTTAGGGTGATCTACCAGCTTGAACTTAGCTTTCTTTACAGCACCGGGGTGCGGCTTGTAATCACCTTTCATCAGGTAGTATCTACCCTGTTCTTCCATCCAGTGGTGACCAGCAGGGGGATCAATACTTACAGACTTGTTGGAGATGCTGAGCTTACCGCCCTTCTTGAATCCGGGTACACCCCGTCCTTTCAGTATGTCTTTCTGATCTACCTTCCCGTCTTTATTTAGATCAGGGAAACCTTTTTTCTTAGCTCTCATTGTACTTGGTTTTTAGCTAGAAGCAGCTTGATCTCTTGTACTGCCTCAATCAATGTCTTCAAGTCTTTCTTGAACTCAGCGTTATCGCTTTCAAGAACCGTGACTTTAGCTTCAAGCTTTGAGTAGTCTACTTTGTGCTTCACCCAAGTCGCCACCAGCGCAGCGATGATTGCAAAGATTTCGTACTGAGTCAGATCCATTACCACTTTACTTTATTCGCCCAGTATGCAGCCGACATTGGCCCCTTGGCGATGTTCTTTCTATGTCTTGCTTTGAAGGACTTTCTTTTTGCTTTCATCCTTTTGGATTCCCCAGCTTTAGGTTTGCCAGCAGTACTCGCACCTTTCTCTCCAAATCGAATAGTCTTGACCTTATCACCAACCTTTGCGACCACGATGTGAGACTTCTTGGGGTGATCTGGTGTACGCTTCGGTTTGTTGAAACCAGAAACACCAGCACGCTTCAGCCTAGAGTCCTTCTTCGCCTTCATTCTCGCAAAGATAAAATCTATACCGATACGAAATAATTGCTCTCATTTCATTATGTACTTCTGTGCGTAGTGTCTGTACACTGTGCTGCTTTGAACAGTATCCCTAGCACTCTTGACTACCTTCCCATCGAAGGTTTCGTACTCCCACACGTTGTAGATCGTAACGCTGTCCGGCTGTATAGGAACATACACTCTTACGGTATCGTACACGGTGATGTTAGTCACCTGCTCTAGCTCTACGATCCTAACCACCATGCTATCTCTTTCCCTCACCACCTCTTTCACGATGGTCTCAGTCTTGTCCATGATGTTGTTGATTGTCTCCTCAATCTCTATGACTATGGTGTCAATCTTAGTCTGAGTAACAACGGTGGTGACTGTATCCCTGACCGTTTCGTACTCGTACTGTAGAGCAGGATCATAGGTGAACTCAACTGTACTGACCTCGTTGTTGCAGTTTCGAATAAACAGTGTGCATAGGATAACCACTGCTGCTATGGCTAGTATGTACTTATTCTTTATTCGCAAGTTCGTTGAGTATTTCTAGTCGAGCCGCAGTACGGGCCAGAATGCTATCACTTCTGTGCAGCCTTATGGATAGCTGCTCTACCTTACCTTCGAGGTAAACTGTACGCTCAGAACATTTTTCAATCTGATCCGTATAGTTCATTCTATTGTCCACATAAAGATACCCCACCGCCAGAGTCACAAGGAAGAACACTGCCATAGTGGGGTTTTTTACGAACTGCTCAAATGTCAGTGGAGCTTTCATTTACCTCTTCTGCACTTGTATTTAGTTAGATCACCTCTGTATTTTACGGACTCACCCTTCTTTGCGTGAGCCTTGTAGTCGTATCCTTTCTTAGGTGCTGCACATCCCACAGCGAGGATTAACGCAGCTACAATGAGCTTTTTCAATCTTTGTCAGATCTCACCACAAGGTTAACGTCACCGAACTCTCCCCTCTCTATGGTAATAAAAATGGTCTCGCAGTAGAACGCCATCTGAACAGTTCCACCAAAATCCATATCCCACTCTACCTCTGTGGTAAATGGTGTGGCGTGATAATCAATTGGCTCGTAGTGGCGTGGAGTGTACGCTTGTTTAGGGGCGCATGCAGCCAAGAATACAAGTAGGAGTAGAGCAATGTTTTTCATGACTAATACATATCAGCAAACTTCTCCTTAACAGTAAAGCTAGGACAAGCTTTATTAGCAAATTCGTTATGACCATGTATAGTCATGTGGTTACCATACAGAGTGCGTAGAGAAAGAACAATCATTCTCCAAGCTTTTTCTTGTTCTGGATTCATGGTATCCTTTGGCTTGCTGTCTTCGTCAAGGCCTCCGATATAGCATACCCCGACTGAGTCTTTATTGTGACCCTTTGTATGAGCGCCAGACCTCTCTAGTGGACGACCTAGCTCGATGCTACCGTCAAGACGGATAACCCAATGGTACCCGATATCCGACCAGCCTCTACCGTTTACGTGCCATCCACGAATAGTAGCCGCACTAAAATCTTGCCCCTCTTTAGTTGCGGAGCAGTGTAATATAATTCTGTTTAGATCTCTCATTGCTTTTTATTCTTCGGGTTCGGGTGGATCATACTCTTTCAACTCAGCTTCTGTTAAAGTTACGATCTCTAATACCTCTCTGTTTACTACTGGGTTTCCTGTTGGAGCATACGTACCAAGAATGAAGTCCATAATCTGAGACCCAATCTCACCCATGTGATCTGCGATATCGCTGTAATAGAAGAACCAGATATCTTGAGTTGGATGCTTCTTGTAGTTGGCTACGTTAGATGTGACCTGTCCATCATCATAGCGCTGCTCTACAGTGCTGATCCAGTTGGCAAGTTGCTGTATGTGTTGAGCAGAAAGCTCTTGATATAGGCGTATAATTCTCATCAGGTATATAGACTGTATTGTGAGTTCATGTCATCACGGATAGCATCACTGTTCGTTGTAGACTGAGAGCTGTCAAAAATAATTAGCTCGTAAGTATATCCGTCCCATTCGTGATTTGTAGCATCAGCCCCTAAGTTAAAGGAGTCAGCCCCAGAGTGAGCGGTCGTGGTGTTGGATGTAGAGCCTATCTCCGAGCCGTTTACGTCTATACGAAGGTTAGAACCGTCATGATGATAGTAGTTGTATTCATTACCAGAAGTACTAGCGGGGCTTGTTGCAAACTGAACGCCTCTCCAAACAAATCGATTGACATTAGAATACCTGTTGGTTCTAAAGTAAGTAATACCTCCATTAGCATGTGGTGCTGTTGATAGGGACATGTTGGTACAAAAACCGGTGTCATTGTTATCTGTAGCATGGTGTATACTTACCGCAGGACCAGAGCTAAGAAAACCACCTGATACCTGAGCTACGCTTGACAAGTGAACGTCTGATGCACCGCTAAACTTTACTGCCCGACCTGTAGTTGCACCATCATCAAATGTTGGTTGACGACTAGAAGTGGCTTGCTGGAGGTCTCGACCAGCACCACTTTGATCGTACCACTTCACTACGTGGGCAGTATCACTACCAAGGAACGTGTCAATAGCTGAGTAGTCTACAGTCTCACCCATACCAAGGCCAGAACCAAAGTCTTGCTCAGTGTTGTCTGAGCTTCTACGCAAACGTATCAGAGGCCCAGTATACCCACTGTTAATCCGTCTAGTGCTGAGTGCTAATACAGGGCTGTCAGACGAAAAGTTCGCTAGATCCAATCCACTAAATGAATATACATATGAGTTTATCAGGAACATTAGGCAGGGTTGTAGTAAATAGTAACCTTGAGTCCTGCACCTGCGGTTGACGATCCAATACCATCAATGTCAATAGTCATCTCTGCATCATCAGCAATAGAAGCGTCTGATATGACAGCAGCTGTTGCCGCTGTTGTGGAGGTTTTCTCCCCAGCATCTATGGTCAGCTTAGTAGAAAGAATAGTTGATCCAGACTCATTGATATCAACAGTAAGCGCAGATCCAGCGGGAGCTGTTGTAACGGATGCCCTTACCGCAGTGATGGTAGCAGCCTGTGGCATACGGAACGTAGCCTTGGCAGCACCTGTAGTCAGTGCCGTTGTTTCGTCAGAGCAAGCAACAGTAAGACTGCGAGCAGTTGAGTTCATGTCGTCAACCACAAGATCTATCGTGCCATCAGAATCTTCGTATGTGGCAGATATACGTGTCTCGCTATTGCTGCTGAACATTGCACCAACAATATCCTGCACCTGCTCAGTGCTTAGCTGAGTGTTAGTGTCTGTTACAGTGTTAGTAAAAGTAATCTTGTCGCCAGATCTAGCGATGGACATTCCTGTACCAGCCTCAAGAACTACATCATCCGTGGTTCCGTCACTGTCAGTGAGCCTAATCTTTTCTTCATCAGAGTTGTCGCCATCCACGCATGAGACGGTGTAGGTTTTACCATCAGCACCAGCAGCACCAGTGGCCCCCGTTGCACCTGTAGCTCCGGCGGGGCCAGTAGCACCTACTATGCTTACGCTTATGGGGGATACCGATTGCTTACTAATAGTGATCGGCGTACCTCCGTTTACGGTAACTGTGATTGCCATTATACGTCAGCGTTTACTTTGAATGAACCAAACAGATGGGTTTTGACAACACCATCGCTAGTATTCTGGAAGTCGTAAGAGTATGTCCCCGGAAGAATCTCAGCCATAATGGAGGCATCAATAGTAATAGTAGCTTTTGCGTTTGCAATAGATCCAGCTCCAGTGCCGATAGAAATACCGCCATCATCAACGGCAATCACCGATCCTGCGGGCTTTCTCTCAGCGCTTCGCGCAGCAGTAACTTGCTCTCTATTCTTGACAGTTAACTGCCAACCGCTAGTAGCAACAGCCTCACCAAAGTCCAGCTCGAGTGAGAACGTATCTCCTCGTCTACAAGTGATGTTCAGGCGGGTGGCGGTATCTAGATTTACTGATGACATTACTGGTTAATTATCTGGTCAATGATTTGGTCAACTTGATCTTTTGCTTCAGCGGGTTCGGCACCAGCTTGCTCAAGGGTTTCAGTAAGCTCTTCTCTCAGCCCTTGTCTTTGTGAGATGAGTTGAGACTGTTTGACTGCTTGCTTTTCTACGCGCTCATTCTTTTGCTCCTCCTTGAAGACTTCAATCTTCTCTTTGAACTCTTGCTCTTCTGTCTTAAATCCAAGGGTAGCCTGAGCTCTGATCATTTCAATCTCTCTCCTATGCTCATGCTTCATCTGCTCCATTTGCGTCTCAAGCTGATTCTTGAGCTGCATCATCTGAGCTTCGGTTTGATTCTGCATTTGAAGCTCCTGCATGCGAGACTGTGATGCTTGCTGTGCAGCTTGCGCTTGCATCTGTGCTTGCATCTGAGAGTTCTGCTGGGCCATCCGTTGAGCTTGAGCCTGACGCTTTTTACGTCTGACAATCAACAGACGCTCTGCTTGATTGATGTCTTTGAGCTGTCTGATGGCAATAGCATCCTCGATGTCAATCTCTTTCTGAGACAGAGAGATCTGAATGTTTTGCTCCAGATACTGCTTCTCCATCTCCTCCATTTCTTTCTGTACGGTTACACCGAAGTTGTACATCGGCATGTTTGCAAACGTAGAGAGCAGAGAGATGTTCTCGTTCCCAATAGCGTTAGCGTACATCTTGTACAGAATGGATTCGTTAGGGATCACCTGAATACACTTCACGATGTCTGCACAGACTTTTCTGAACAGCATCATTGAAGCATTTGTGATATCATAAATGGCGTTGTTTCCAGCAGCAAGAGCCATCTGCTGTACTCCCACAAGAGCATCACCCTTCGGAGTAGAAGCGTCCATAGCTTCGTTAATACCAGTAGTATCTCTAATGAGACGCAGGTAATGATTGTACAAACCGATGAACTCGTTGATGTTTCTGATCGAGTTGCCAATCTCACGAATCGGAGGATTCTGGAAGCCACCTTCTGGGTTTTTAGATCTATAGTAGAAGACACCAGTCTGCTCGTAGATGTCGTGCAGATCTAGAGGTTGAAGCTCACCACCCTTACCGAGCTGGACGTTCTCCAGACCTTCGATATCAATGATGATACCGTCAGGCTTAGCCTTAGCGATTGCCTGCTGGATCTTCAAGTGAGTGAGTTGCAATTGATCAGCAAACCCAATGCAGCTATCCACCATAGACTTTGGAATCATATCCAAGAAGTTGGCCGCTACTACCGAGTAAGAAAGATTTGCTCTAGAGAGGTCGTGCAGGTTTTTAGGAATGTTGGTCTTGAGGCCGTAATTGAAGATGTAATTACATCCTACAACGTAGCAACCGCCATAGATGGTTTCGTTCTCCATCCTAGTAACCTCTCTCTTGTATACAGAGTTTGTAGGTTCTTTATAGCTGTTTCCCTTGAAGTAGAATCCAGTATTTCCGTGACGACTTTCTTTGGACTCGAAGAACATGCAATCGACAGACTTGAACTCAAAGTCCATAACGTCAATCATGTACTCATCATAACCAAACTTATATTTTTTCAGATGCTCATCGTATGAGCTCT
>VMHT01030272.1_pt1 | contig 43047 bp, 48 predicted proteins | sample 4693611 | NCBI WGS metagenome assembly VMHT01 (sample SAMN12280063, study PRJNA550983) | marine metagenome | isolation source: seawater sampled from same location over 5 years 0.02-0.2 micron viral filtrate | place: USA: collected off the coast of southern California halfway between the port... ...
AAGAAAAAAAAATTGAAAAGAAAAGAGAAGGAAAAGAAGAATGCCTGAAGTTAAAAACAAAGAATCGAATCAAAGAAGGAATGAATCGTTGGTCAAGGCAAATTACGAGTGGAGTGAACACGTCAATTTCGAAAGGTCGACAGCCAACAGGTAAAGGGAGTAGGCGGACAACGTACCAGAACCTGTTTCGGTTGAACCGTTCAACAATGGAGGAACACGCCAAAAGTCTGAGATCGACATTCCGAAACGCCAACGCCAGGTCCCGCACACAAGTGAGCAACCAAGGTAAATGGTACCTCGCCGACAATAACAAAGCGATCAACCACAACCACACATACTTCCAGTTATTCGCGAAACTTCTCCGCGAGCGCGGCATCAGCGATGCCATGCCGATGCTCATCGAATTCATCACATACCTCATGGGCAACCACGAATTTACACAGTCCATCGGAGAAAACACCCACTGCACACAACCCAAAACACTCGCCCCCGCTAAAAAAACCGAAGAACCTGTTGTCGATGAATTTTCTTGGGAATCAGGCGCCGCCGAAATCTCTACCGAATTGGGAGCATGGGAAACCAGCGGCGATGTTCCGTCGTTCGATGACGAAGAAGACGAAATGATGTAAATAAAAATAAAAATAAAAATAAAAATAAAAATAAAAATAAAAATAAAAATAAAAATAAAAATAAAAAAATGTAATAATTATAAAAATTTTTATTTTTATTAAGTTTAATCGGAAAAGTTGTGAAAAAAAAAATTGAAATACTTTCCAATGATAATCTAGAAAACTCGAAAGCAAATATTTAAACTAACAAGCGAATCAAATGTCAAACAGGTCAACAAGCAAGAGGACAACATACTGCAAGGTGTGTCGCGACAGTGACAAGAGCGAGAGGGAGTACAGGTCTCACAATCCAAAGGATCGTGAGGGTCGCACAACGTGCCCAACCCTATTGTCTCTTACCTGCCGACTCTGCAAGAGACAAGGGCACACACCGAAGTACTGTGACCAACAGAGGTGTGATGTTAGGAGGACGCAAGGTGAATTTAACAATGGCAACAGGCGCAATGGAGCGCGCAACCAACCGAAGAGATTCATGCGAAACACTGTACGAGCGAAACCAATCGGCGAAACCACAGAATGGGTTACGTCCGGAACAGTGAGAATGGCACAAACGACCAAGGTTGAAACACAACCGCCTCTGAAAATGTCGTCACACTTCTCAGTACTAGAAAGCGAAAGCAGTGATGAGGAAGAAACAAGCGACTTTCCGTCCATACTAAAAATTAAGACAAAAAGGGTGGATATTGGATCATGGGGGGTAGGCGTCTTGAAACCGAAGCAGGATGGTAAACTGAAGATGTCTGCCACACTTCGGTGGGGTCATCAAGAGAAGATGTCGTCGTGGTGCAGCAGCGACGACGAAGAGTAAAAATTAAAAATAAAAATAAAAATAAAAATAAAAATAAAATAAAAATAAAAATAAAAGTATACACGGCAAATACAAATATTTTTTATTTAATTATTCTCTCTAGTGAAAGGAAATGAAAGGCAAAAAAGAGTACCCAAAACTGTTTATCCCACTCATTTCTGTGTTAGTATATAATAGGGTAAAAATAATGGAATATAGAGAGAAATAAATAATAATAAATCCTTTAATAATAATTAAGAGACAGGTGACAGAGTGTATATATTTAATAAAATAAAGTATTTCAAAAAGTTGCGAAAAAAAAAATTGAAAATGAATATGGTCCAAATAAGAAAGATGTAATTAAAGGGGTAACCATGAGTCCCCGCAGCTCTACAAAGAGCGAGTAAGAACAAGTGAACAAATATGAAACAAGAAGAAGATGCTCAAAAGATAACCCCGGTTATTTTTCTTTTTATATATATCAAAAGAACAATTTATTATACAAGATAGATTGTAATGTATATATATATATATTTAATGAAGGAAAGTATTTCAAAAAGTTGCGAAAAAAAAAATTGAAATACTTTCCAATGATAATCTAGAAAACTCGAAACCAAATATTTCAATCAACAACCAATACACAACTATGTCTATCAAGTCGATCACCTACAACATTTCTCAAGCGACTGAGCGCGCCCACCAAGCGATGATTCTTGACTCTGTGCGCCAAGCAGTCGAGATTCTTTCGGAGCGGTACTCGTTTGATCCGGACGAAGCGATGCACGAGATGAAGATTGCGCCTCAAGTCCAGGAGAAGAAGGGTAAGAAGGAGAAGAAGGCACCTGTGCCGAAGAAGGTGAAACCGTCTATTCCTCTTCCATTCTGCGGCAAGGTGGTGGAAGACAACTGCTGTGGTATCCGTCGCAACCATAGTCTCTTCACACAGTGCACGAACACGAAGACCTCTGACAGTGACTACTGCAAGACGTGCAACGCGCAGGCGACTTCGAATAGTACGACAAAGCCAAAACTTGGCGACATTCGCGATCGTCTGGTGGACGGATGGGAACCAACAGGTGGGGCAAAGTTGGTTTCGTATGGAAACGTGATGGAAAAATTGGGGATCTCCAAGGACGAAGCGAACAATATTGCCAGGCAATTTGACATGGAGATCCAGGAGAGCCAGTTTGAAATCGTGAAGGGAAAGCGGGGTCGCCCGAAGAAGGACACTACGGCATCGTCGTCTGATGATGAAGATACCAAGCCGAAGCGCCCCCGTGGTCGCCCGAAGTCTTCCAAGAAGGTAGTGAGCACCTCTGGCGATGACCTCATCGCAACTCTTGTGAAACAGCAAATGTCCACCACATGTGACACAAGTGATAGCGCCGCTTCGGAATCGGAAGATAATGAAATGCCATCGCAAACGGAGTCTGATGAGGCACCCGAGAAGGCGGTCGAGAAGGCGAAGAAGGTTGATACTCCCACTAAAAAGGCACTAGCGAAGGCGAAGGAGGAAGAGGCGAAGGCGAATGAGGAAGAGGCGAAGGCGAAGGAGGAAGAGGCGAAGGCGAAGGAGGAAGAGGCGAAGGCGAAGGCGGTGGCGTCAGATCAAGATGCTCTAACACTCGAGGAACTATCCGATTCTGAATCCGACGAAGAGGAATGTGTTGTAGAACCAGTGACTCACGAAGGCAAGGTATACTACAAGAACGAGGATGGTGAGATTCTTGATCCTGAAGACGACAATTCTGTGGTGGGAGAATGGAACGACGAAACGAACAGCATCGAATTCGCTTGCTAAATAAATAAATAAAAATGTTAAAAATAAAAATAAGGGAATGGTGCGTAGAAATTAGATAAACGTAAAAAGGGAAAAGAAAAATAAAAAATGAATAAAATTGAAAAGATAAAAATCTTTTTTTATTTTAATAAAATGGATAGAATAGATAAAAGAATAAAAGAAAAATTGCTATTATTCTTTTATCTAAAAGAACCAACTGAATGGAAAAATAAACTAACATGGTGGTACAAACTATCTTGTTTGACCCCAACTATGTTAGGACTATACATAAGGTATTTTAAAATAAATGAGTTGAAGAAATATGGTAAATTTCCGTGGAATATACAAGCATCGCTTTTAATTTGCAATGGTCCATTAAGTTATATGGCAGACGTTGTAACATTTGGAAATTATAGTTTATGGAAAATTGCTGATATTATATGCACTACTTCTAATGTAATTTTGTGTACATCTTTAATTCCAATGAATATAACTAAAAAATTAACATTTACATACAAATTTTTGGTAACATTTTCAACGGTATCATTTATAAGTTTATTCTTTAAAAGACTTTCTGGGAAAGAATTAACAAAAGGTATTATTGACTCATCATACGACTCATATAAATATATTTTATACCATACACTTTGGCATTACATGATGTGTGGAGGTAATTTCTTAACACTAAAGTATACATGCTAATATATAAGGTATAAAATATGTTTGTCCAATATAATTATTAATCATCTTCACTAATACATTTTCTTTATTTGAGTTAAATTCTCTCTATAAGAGTTCTAATATATAGTGAACCGGTATCTCATTATCTTACTCATTTCCAAGTTAGCAATATAGTAAGATAATAGGGTGTATTATAAAATAAAAGAGAGAATAATAATAAATAAATATAGGTCTAATTAGAATGCAGACTATTTGATAGAACAAGAATAGTATATTTAATATCAAATAATTGTTAGATTAAGGAGAGTAATATTGTGACCCGTTTCTCGTTATCTCACTCATTTCTGAGTTAGGGCAAAAGGGTAGAATTACGGGTTTAAAGAAAAGGTGTTAAAAAAGGGTATAAAGGAGGATGGCGGACGCATAACGGATAGATTCGCGAGTACATGAAAATAAAGGTTTATTGATAACATTTTTATTTTTATTGATGCCTCATACTATTAGGATTTTTAATAGAGGAAACCCAATGATCAACCTCTCCTATAAATATTACATCTTTAAATAGCAAGTGCGAATCATGTGGGTTATCTGTGATTGAACTTACAACAACATCATTTCCGGAGAATGTTTTATAGGTAACAATCATATCTTGGAAGTTAACTGCCGAAGGAGAAAACCAAGCATAAATCTTTTTACTAGGGGTGCTCATATTAATTTGTACAAATAAGTCTTTATTCTATTCAATTTTATTTTAATTTAACTATTTATTCTCTCTACAAAACATTTCTAACTCTTTAACAATCCCCCTCATCCTTTCCTCCTTATCGCATTCTTGGTCATATGCAAACTTCATTCCATAAACGGGTCCATCCCTCCTACGCATTCTAATTCTTTTTTCAAATAATTCGTCGGTTTCAGCAGAATGACCACCTGATAAATCCAAATATTCTAGAACAATAGAAAATATATTTATATTATATTTTAATGATTCTTCATACCTATCCATCCGAAGTTGCATCTCTAGTATTTTATCTATTTTTTCTCTCTCCAATCTAAAAATATCTTGGGTCTTACTCTTGCATAATGTGCACCCCATATATAATTATACAAGTAACTATTCTAAACCATATATGCAGACAATAAAGAATGAATAATCCGGTTAAATCTAATGTAATAAAATTGAAGTAATAAATTAAGCAAAATATTAGTGAACTGAAAAAAATGCACTGTAACTATCTTTCAACAACCATTATATTTATTATCTTCACTTCATGTGAATCAATTGCACAGGGACGTCGTCGCAGACGAAGTCTCTATAATAATCGTCCGTGTGGACCAGGTGAATACGCTATACTAACACAAAGTAAAAATCATGTACTAGAATGTAAACCTTGTCCGGAAAATACATTTCGTTCAGATGAAAAACACGCGGCAGAAATGTGTATCAAATGCGAAGCGGGTAGGCAATCATTCAGCGATCTAACCTATTGCATTGGCGATATTTGTCGCAGCGGTACATATGGCACTCCTGGAAAAATGACCTGCGTAGAGTGTGAAAAGGGATATTATTCTAACAATGGTTCATTCAAATGTAAAAAATGTGAGTCAGGGCGATACAATACACAACCAAAACAATCAACGTGTACAGGAGAAATGTGCCCAGAAGGTAAATTTGGACTTATTGCACAAACAACATCAACGCACTCCGGTATTTGTACCACATGTCCAGTAGGAAAGTGGTCGAGCAAAGGTGCAGAAGTTTGTACAGAATGTCCAGAAGGTAAATGGTCGAGTGAAGGCGCCGGTCACTGCATTGACAATAAGAAGTGTCCAGTTGGGTCGTACAACATTGCAGATCCTCTTCGAGAAGCATATAATATTAAATGCAAAAGATGCATCTATTTCTCAGATACTTATTTCGCTGCTTATCTAGTTGCAGTAATTATTGCTATTCTTAATACTAGTTTATTTGTATATAATGTAAAAAACCATTGCTATGTATTGTGTTTCCTTATTAGTCCAGCAGCATGGGCAATTGCACTTACAACGTGCAATTATTATCCACATAACACCCCGGCAATTATTAGTATTGCAATGAATACATTTTGTCTTATTCCTATTGTAAATATTACTGCAAAAAAGGTAACAAAATTTTACACAAATTATAAGACAATTGTGCCTGCACTCAAAAAAAACAAACATAATATTAATATTGCAAGCGCCACGCAGTGCGTCGTCTAATGTAAATAATATAAATAATGTAAATAATGTAAATCATATTATTTTATAATAAAATTGAAAACTTTTTTATAAAATAAATAAAACATAAAAGGAATTTAAACATGATGCAAACATTGGCAAAGACCCCAATTAAATACGAAGACTTTGTTGTATCAGATGGAGTAAGGTTTGTAGACGACCTATCTCAACTCCCATCGACAACATTTAGAGATACAACCGTTTCTTGTCCTTGTCATACATCAAACAAACCGTTCCGTAATAAGCAAACATTTAAAACGCATCTTGCGTCAAAAAAACATCAGGAGTGGTTGCAAAGTCTTAGCGAAAAGCACGATGTTATCATCCGAGAAAGTTTGGATCGACAAAAAGAAATTAAAAATTTGCGTATTACATTAGAAAAACTAGAAAGAAAATATAGGCGCGCCGAACAAGACGCAGCAAAACACGACAAAGAAAAGCGCGAAATACTAGATGAGAAGCATGCAATTATTGAAGAACTCGAAGCAGAGCGCGACGGACTAAAAGAAGCGCATGAGTTGGAGAAAAAAAAGGTCACAGGACTTAGAACCCGTATTCAAAAATGGACGACATGGTTTAAAATCGGCGCTGAAGAAAATATGGATTGGGTTATCCCCGAAGACGAAGAATAACTATCATATAATATTATATAGTATCATATAGTATCATATAATATTATATAGTATCATATAGTATCATATAGTATTATATCATTTAACGACGACGGCGACCGGCGCGTTTCGCCCGCGAACAGCATTTTCCCCCACGCCGGGTGCCACGACGCCCAGTGCGACGACGCCCAGTGCGACGCGCACCGCGACGCCTAGTACGGCGCCCACCCACTGTATGTAATCCACAACTAGTACCACCACGACGACGACGAGAAGAACTTCTTCTAAAAAGACCCATTTTATATATATATAGTAAATATTTTATTTACTATATAAGACAATTTTAATACTAATTAATGGTCCTTATATAAATATAACAACATTCCTAAAGTTGAGTCAACTAAGATAAACTGTCACACATACATCCATTCTGTAATCCACCGCCGCGCCTGCGTTTACGCATCGTATACATTTTTTTACTTTTTTTATTACGCTTGGACTTTTTTCCTCCTAGGAAACGGTGCGCACCACGCTGGCGGCGACTGCGCCTTCGCGCTCCACCAACTTGTGAACTACAACACGCAGCACCACCACCACGACGACGACGAGAAGAACGCATACCTTTTACTAATCCCATATATATATATATAAATATAACAACTTTTAAAAATTTATTTTTGGTATTGTCTAAATGTCAGACTATATCTAATATAGTCTTCAGGACTTTCTTCGGTAAATTCGCATAGATCTTCTTCATAACTAATCTTCTGAATTTCATGACTATAATATTTTTGTGTTTCACCCCCCATAAATAGAATACTTCCTGACGGCAGCATAATCCTAAATTCTCTGCACCCGCTAAATGTCTTATCATTTTTAATAGATTTAACCTTCTCGGGATTATAAATAATTCTTTTAAATATGATCTCTCTAGGACAACCAATCGACAATATCATGACAGTGGGATTATCTCCGAAAACCTCTTCACTATCCCGATGAGGTTTAATAGAAGTACGAGGACCACAATATTTATTTGCCAAAACGCTATCAAATTTTGCATTTTGAACACCGGGAATACTATTCAAACGATAGCATTCAAATTTACTTTGAATGATATCACATATACTTTGCAAAGAATCATCGAAATCGTAACTTTTCCATCTCGCATTTTCAGTATCCTTCCACCCAGCGCGAAATCCAAAATCTTCTCCACACGCATTAAACCATAATTGCTCTCTAGGAATTGCACCAAAAGAGGTTATACCTCCACAGAACTGCATACTCTGTAGATATTTGAAAATAGAGTCTGTGCATTCTGATGAAATAGCATTTTCGGCAAGTCCGACAACAGAATAATTACCATTTTCTTCTTTGCGTTGAAGAAGAAATGAAAACGGCGTCACCGCAGCAGGTGCAGCAGCAGCAGGAGCAGGACCAGCAGGACCAGCAGGAGCAGCAGGAGCAGCAGCAGGACCAGCAGACATAGTAAATATAATTCTTTAATAATATAATAAAATTTAATTTAACATTCAATTTTATTATAGTATAAATAAATTAAAGATAAGCGCAGCAACTAAAAGTCCCCGATGACGCAATTGAAGGAATAACAAGAAAATTATTTTTTATTACCAATAAAAGTTTTTCCGACATATAACCCTGCAATACATCCTAATGGTATTGCAATTGCGTCAACCCAAATCGGCGTAACCAATTGATTATCATTATTGTACCCAAGGAAATTTTTTAAAATAGACGCGAAAGCGGTACCCATAGTTGCCCCTACAAAATCACTATATGTATTTCCCCACCCCGCTTTAATCATACTATCACCATGAATATATTTTTCGAAGAAGTCAGTACCTATCCATAAAAAAAGATTATCTATAAATCCAAATATAAATCCAAAACAAATGCCAACAATAACACCTCGAAAGGAAATATCCCCTTGATTTATCCATTTTTTAAAGGAATCCTTTTTTTTAGATAGTTTGCTTCTTTTATAGTTATGGTAAGTATACGCTAAATAAAATAAAATACAAAAAATAAGAATATTTAAAAAAGCAAAAATAACCAATGAACTATCCTTCATGCTTTAATATTAGGATAAATAATATAACTCCTCAAATATTTAGTAATAAATATTAAATTATACTTTTCTAAATTCATCTAAACTATTAGAAAGGGACTCTATACTTCCTTCCATTTTTGTAATTTTTTCACTGAATAACTTGCACATATTATGTGTTCCATCTATAAAATCAATCATAAACTTTGAAGGAATAGTAAGCATTTTATTATTTAATTTAATAGGAGTTGTAAATCCAACACTTTGAATATCGTAAACATATCCAGGTAGATTATTTCTCATAAAATCCAATTCCCTCTCTCCTTCAAGGATGGCGGGATATTTTCCTGGCCAATTAGGAATAGAGTTAAAATACATTAATTTATCATATGTAGTAGAAAGATTAGGGTTCACCTCATCCATAATATTAATTTTCATTTGATTTATTTTTTCAACAAGCGAATAGTAGGACTTTAGCGGTTCCATCAAAATCAACCAGTTTTGAGTGGTTTTAAGATTTATATTAGGGTTTGTGCGTCGTTCATTCTGAGTATTTTCATATTCGATTTTTTCTTTTTCTAACTCTCCAATTTTACTTTTCAATTGTTCTAATTTATTTATATATTGCTGCATTTGATTTTCGATATGTGACATAATAATAAAATAACAAATATAATTTTAAATATATTTTAACACATATTTTAACACATATTTAACTTTTTCTCTCTGTTATTTATATAATGAAAGGTGGAACAAAACTATCTAAAGTAATGGCAAATAAACTTTCACCCGGTACCACTAGCGCTCAGGACAGAAGCGGACTTGAAACAGCAGTGCCTAGCGATAGAGACAACTCTATTATATCTCCTGCTGGAACAGCCCCGGATGGAGCAAATACGGAGTTAGAGTGGACACAAGACGGCGGGCGTCGTCGTCGTCGTCGTCGTCGTCGCACTGGCGGGAAAAAGAAATCTCGCAAAGGGAACAAATCGCGTTGCAGAACGAAGAAACGTCGCGGAGGAAAGCGCCGAACACGAAGACGCTAAACAACTTTATTGCACTAACCCAAAATTTTTATATGATTTTATATTACAAAAATTAAATTGTAAAATAAAATATATTAGGTATATTTATTTTTTAATTCCAGAAATACACATAGAGTATAGTAATCTGTTGCTAAAATAAAGCAAAGCGGGAGATAATAATCCTAAAATCAATGAAAATATATTAAGAGAACCACTAAATACTTGATATAATCCACCTACTAATGCTGCTACAAAAAACAAGAATGCGATAACAGAAGTATAATAAAAATATACACAATAATCACGACTCAATGGTGAAAACAAACTTTCTTGTATTTGCATTATATTATAATGCTCTATAAAATATATCATATTAAATACATTGGACAATGTCTGCTATTTTCTCTCTGCATGTAGGACAATTGCCATTTTTTTCATGCAATATTTCAATACACGAATAACAAAAATGCGAATGCATACACGGCATGATAACTGCACCAGATAAGTTTTCTGAACATAGCATACAAGTTTCACTAATACCGGTGCTACTAATACCGGTACTATGTATAACGTTATCTATAATATTATTATCTACTCCTAGAGCATTTTTAGTAACAGTATCTAATTTAGTTGAATCCATTCCTTCTAAATCGTCCAAATTGCAATTGAACTCGGACAAAAATCTTTTCAGACATCCACAGCATCTATCATGACATACCGAACATAACATTTGTTCTTTATTTTTTCGACAACAAAAATTATTTGATAAATAAGAACAACAACCCCGAACCGAACTACACTTATCTAGAGTGAAATAAAATAAATTATAAATCCCGCGATTAATCTGATTATAACAGGAATGATATATAGAAACATTATTATCAACCATTAATATATTATATATTAATACTATTTATTTCTAGTGCATAAAGTATTTTAATTATTTTATAAAATAATTTATAAAATAATTTATAAAATAATTGAAATAAATTATCAAAATAAATAATTAGTAAATATTATATAATGAAAATTATCAACAAAGAATGCCCTATTTGTCAAGAGATACCAGCGTCGGGACAAATAATATTTACATGCAATCATCTTATGTGTTTGAAGTGCTTTATTCAATATATAAAAAATTATAACAATTGTCCTTTATGTAGAAAAATATTCACTGAAAAATCTCCTAGCGTAAATAGTTTTAACTCCCGACATAATTCCAGAAGAACAAACACTCCAATAAATGTACAATATCCTATTCGAAATAATTCCCATCACATAAATATTCAACCATCTCAAACGCATGATACTCTAAGTAATGAAGATGAGGATGAAAATGCGCTACTTGAGCACATGTTTGATGATATTACAGAAGAAGACTTTGTCAACCCAGCAAGAAATATTGTGAGTTCGATCAGAGAGTTAGGAGATGGATTTGTAAATGTGTTTTTCCGGACAATAGTTGAATCTATTATAAACGCTCCTCCAATGTATCCTGAACTGCGAAACGCGCCCCCACTGCATGCGCGTCGTTATTTAAGAGAAACAACTGATATAGATAATAACTTTTGTAACAAAAATATATTTTGGATTGGCGTAACACTAGATATATTGCTTATGGTAGGTTATGTGGTCTGGCAAAATAATTAGAGAAAAATAATTAGAGAAAAATAATTAGAGCAAAATAATTAGAGCAAAATAATTAGAGCAAACAAATAAATAAATGAACTAATAAAGTTATATAACGAATAATACTATAATAACTAATACTATAATAAGTAATACTACAATGAATATTTTTTTAACAGAGATTGGATACTTTGGAGCATATATATTATTAACATTACTATTTATAACAATCTATTATTCACATAAATATAAAAATGAAATATATTTAATTATTTTAATTATGGCATGTTTTACAGAAGTTTCAAATACAATTCTAAAGAAAATATTTAAACAACCTAGACCAGCAGGAATAGATTATATAAATACGTGGGATAGTTTCAAACCAGGTTCATATGGTATGCCTTCAGGGCATATGCAGAATACAACAACAGGAGGATCATTTTTATTTTTATTTACAAAAAATATTGCACTGCGAACATATATATTAATACAAACATTTATAACCGGTTACCAGAGGTGGTATTATAAGAAACATACAATTCAACAAATCTTGGCAGGGGCGAGTATAGGAACACTATCCGGGACACTATACTATTATTTATTTAAATGCTATGAAAAATTTTTATTAAAACCGGACCTATCCGATGTCCCAAATCACAGTCCCTCCAATCACGCACCTATTCAAGAACTCGAATAAGGCAAATAATAATAATCAACAACATAAACATTAAACTATGTGCGAATAATCAATAAGTAATTTCAGACATAGTTTCAGACATAGTTTCAGACATAGTTTCAGACATAGTTTCAGACATAGTTTCAGACATAGTTTAATAATTATTTATTATAGACGTGATGCATTCAAAATAAATGAAAATAAAATACCAAAGTGAAATACCAAAGTAAAATACCAAAGTAAAAAGGTAAACTCTATTTAAGAGCAATACGAATAATTTTAATATACCAATTAATATTTAATAAACAGAAAGAAAGAGTAGTAAATAAAATCAAATAGTTAGAATTATTGTTATAATATTTATATAGCAATGTTAATGTATAATAAATACGATAATAACTATAAGTTAACAATAATAAAATTTTAAGCATAGTAACATTACAATTTTTAATATTATAATTATGACAAATCCACAAAATATTTGTAATTGGGACAGTAAATTCTAATTTATAAAAATCCATTATAATATCGGTTCTATTGTAAATCATCGCAGCACAACCCGCCGAAATAGAACATGCGTGGTGTAATATATATTCCTTAAAATTTTTTTTAAACATATTTTTATTTAAAATAATGTTTAAAAAATCATATATCATATAACCATTAAATAATTTAATAGTTGTCTTAGGAAAAAAAGGAGTAAAAGAAACAGTATTTACAGAATTTATTGTACTTAATATTTTATCAACAATTAAAAAATCATATTTTTTTGATAACAAATATTTTGATAGTCCATAATAACTAAATGCTGATATGGTAATACCATCCATAATAAGTAAGATAATATATATCTATAATATTATTTAAATCGTGTTATTAATTTAATAACATGATTTAAATAATAAATACTAATAAATAATAATAAATTAAGTATGACAACTACAAATGAAGACGGATTTATTCCAAAAGAAGAATATGTCAATATCATCAAGCAAACGCAGATTATATCCACAGATTTGATTATTTTTAACCGACTCGGTCAGGTACTCTTAGGGTTAAGAACTAATGAACCGGCAAAAAATACTTGGTTTGTACCCGGAGGTAAGGTGCGTATAAATGAACGCATCCACGATGCGGTGCGTCGCGTGACAAAACAAGAATTGGGCGTCGAACTTAATGCAACCAATGATCTTGGTGTGTATCATCATCCTTATTCAAACAACTTTGCCAACGATGACCACGGCACACATTATGTTGTTTTTGCAGTAACGATTGATCTAGAAGACGACATTAATTTAATGACAGATGATCAGCACAGTAAACTAGAGTGGTGGGATGTAGAAAAACTAGTATCACATCCAGATGTTCATACATTCACAAAAAATTATTTCCATCCGGCGCCCTGGAATAAAGCATTTTTTAATATTTAATATTATATATTTTATTTATTTATATATATATATAAATAATGTCGTTTAATAGGAATGAATCTAATTCAATGAATGAACGTATTTTACGCGGCGAAGGGTGGGGCGCCGCCGCCGCGAAAGAATTTATAGCTAAGACAAATGTCGACCTTGATCGTAAAGCGCGCAATGAGCAAGTTATTCTTGCCGCTCAGGGCAATACGACGATACGGGCGCAGCGGGCCCTTCGGAGGCGGCGCACGATGCGACCACCGCGAGAGCGCGCGCCCACGAACTGCATGGCGGTATCGAGGAGGAAAATGATAAAATATATAACAGACTTATAAAGTCTGTGACGGACATGGGTGGGACACCCGCTGGTCTAAATGGTGCGATTAGTGGGAGGAACTTAAGAGATACCGATGTGGATATTATACTTGCCGCGATGATGTCCGATCCTGTTCACGATCTTGATCAATCAAGGGAAGATAGAGCATCTCAACAATCTTTTAGTATCCCAGAATTATCACAGGGGAGTCCGTGTCTTCCCGGCGATAATAGATGCATTGAAGGAATGCTCAAAATGTTCAGAGACATGATACCATCGTGGCGAGGAGGTTATAAAATCAAACGTAGAACCAAACGTAGAATCAAATGTAGAACCAACTCCAGAACCAAACGTAGAACCAAACGTAGAACCAAACGTAGAACCAAACGTAGAACCAAACGTAGGAAACAACCAAAAATAAATAAACCTATAACAAGAAGAAAAGGAAAAGAATAAATCAATAAATCAATAAATCAATAAATCAATAAATCAATAAATCAACTTAAAGGTATAATATCCCTAGTATATGTACTAAGACAACAAACAGCAAAAATGAAGGAATATATGTTGTCTGCACTATAAATATCTATTATTTAAGAATAGTATTAGTACAATTTAATCTTTATAAAAATATTTAACAAGACTACCCTAATTGCTTAAAATTGTCCCTTGATGATATAGAGTGTGCGCACACTATAAATAAAATAGTAGAATCGCTACTGGCGTGTGTCAGAACCCTGGTTCTATATTAAGGAACCCCTGGTTCATCTACTATTTTATTATAAAGTCGATCGCAGTAAGTCGATTTTAGTATATATTAATTTATTGCAGAATTAGCATTACAAATAATGCAGTTGCATTGTGGAGAGGAAGAGAAGAAGGAGAGGTTCATTGTCGGGTATTGGTAAAAGAAAGAGGTTGGTTTCAGATGGTTTAGGTCCCTATTAAACCTTTACATTAGCGATGTAAAGGTAATATATCATAAGGTTGCAGCGATAATGAGTGAGACATTTCGTATGAAGGCGTCTTTGTAATATCTTATATAGAAGATAATAAGTACTATACAAAATTATAATAATAGATAAGGTAAACGAACAGCAATATAAAGATCCCGTTACCTGCTATAAAAATATTCAATAAAATAAATAAAAATATTGTAGATTATATAAATAAAATAAATATAAATAAAATAAATAAAAATATTGTAGATTATATAAATAAAATAAATATAAATAAAATAAGTATAAATAAAATAAGTATAAATAAAATAAGTATAAATAAAATAAGTATAAATAAAATATTATTATAATATTTTGCTCGGTTAGCTCAGTAGGTAGAGCATACGGCTGTTAACCGTAGGGTCATTGGTTCAATCCCAATATCGAGCGATAAAATATATGTCATAAAATATATGCAATAAAATTAAAATTAAGAATATTTTAATTTTATATTAATAAATACAAAAACTTATTTATTTCCTCCTTGTACTTCAGAAACATTTAACAAAAGCGCTATCAATAACCATGTTAATAGAGGAGTAATCAATATACGACTCTCTGTACGAACAACATTCATTGCTAAAATAATAGCGCCAATTGTTAAGGTTATGACATAGATTCCACCAACCTTATCTTTATTGCACCCGTATACATATATCCAGAAACTTAACAAAAATACAATTAAAATATAAAAAGATTCAACCAAATTTCTATGTATCATTTTTTTATCAGAGGTTGCAATAATCCAACTTAGTCCTAATAAAAGATATAGTATTGGCCATATAATGCCAAAAACATATGGCGGTGGACGGAATTTTACACTCGCCCCGGCGCTCTTTCCACCATCAGTTGACCAGCATATACGATTCGACATAAAACCAAGGGCCATAGGAGTAAAAAGTTTTAAAATAGTTTTTTTATTCCACTGAAATGTTAAATCCATTTTATAATATATTATAAAATATTATAAAATATTATAAAATATTATATTATAAAATATTATATTATAAAATATTATATTATAATATATTATAAATGCCAAGACTAAAAAATCCTTTCAAATCTAGAAAGACTCGCCGTATGCCACAAATACGAAAAATACTAAGCAGTAATGAGAAAAGTAGAATAGAACTTTACAGAAAACTTGTTAAAGGTGAACAGAAAATTCTTGAAAAACAGTTAGATAAAGCAATTAAGAATTCATTTGAAAAATTTATTATATCACAAGAAAAAAATACATCAACAACAAGAAAAAGTAAAAAAGCAAGAAAAAGTAAAAAAGCAAGAAAAAGTAAAAAAGCAGGAAAAAGTAAATAATACAAATTTATATAAATAACTTCTATTATTTAGATTATATCACATGAACACTTACCGAAAAATATGTGATACAGAGAAATATGCGGCATATAATATTGCGTTTGGAATCGCTTCAAGACGACTCAGTTGATCCCCCGAAATCCAGTGACCAATTATCTCTTGGAATACTAAAGAAATTATTGTGATCATTGCCCCATATATAGCACAGTTCATTCTGAAATACAAATAAATATCTTTTGCATTAGGATTATCAGAATAACAAACAATTGAAAAGGTTTGCTCTACTTTTTTATTAGAATAATATGTTGGTATTGCATACAAAGCACCGGTTAACGCACCAATCGGCAAGTCAATAGTAAGATAGTGCGTTGTGAAAGCAATATATAAAAAACGCTGAATATTAATATAATAGTGATGATTATAATTGCTTTGAAATAACATAGGCACCGATGTAAAAAGACCGTATGCTACAAAAGGCATACCTAATGAATGACAATATGAATTTAATGATGTTGTATGAATCTCCCCATAATAATCAACACCATCATTACCTATACGAGCGCCAAAAAATTTTAAAATAAAAGGTAAAAATATACCTGTTAAAACGCCTTCAATTGTTACAACAATCATATTATTTAAACTATGAGAATTAAAATTATATCCAATAGACATAAGTTGTACATAATAACATTACATTTCCCTTATTACATTTCCCTTATTACATTTATTTAATGATTTTAATAAAGATAAATAATCTAAAAAAACACATAGAGTATAGTTATGTCAGAACACAACGATAACTCTTATGCCAAATCTATTTTTCTAAAATGTAAACTATCAAAAATAAATACCAAAACTACAGACAGTCCGTTCTTTATTCCAGATTCAGATGAATCAATAGCGCCAGAAAAAATGCTTAATATACCTATAACCCAAACATTTGATATTACACCTAAAATAAACTCATCCATAGATCCGGTATTGAAAACAATATATGAATTTATAGATTCACCAAATAGAGAATTTAATTATGGAATATTTACATTCTTATCCCTTTCAGAAGTAAAAAAACGAAACAGTTATTTTATTGAAAATAAACAATACGATATTTGTGATCTAGCAGTTTCATATTATGGCATGGGGCATGTAGTTGTGCTATCATGGGATACAAATAACAGTTGTTACTTTATGCGCGTAGACGGAGGACCAAACGGTTATGAACGCGAAGATAATTTTAATTTTATTGCAAAATTTGATACAAATAAATTAGAACCAAAATATAAAATCCATCCATCTAAATTATTTGAAACAATAAATATAGACACTATAGAAGAACTATGCAAATATTTTTTAGAGTCGCACGCGTAATCTAGTTACATCTCTGTATATAAACATTAAATAAATTTAAATAAATTTAATTCTCCTTCTATCTGATTTTTTAAGCGGTATAATCATACCGCCACCAAATCCAAATATAGCGTACATTGAAAAATACACAACAGTTGCTCCTAAAAGAGTAGTAACAAAAACAATAAACATTTTATGCGTATATGACAAATTTTTAGAAGAGTTCCAACTATTAAAATACTTATATGTAGCACTATCTTCATTATTTAAATCTGCAGATATTGCCACTGCTAGAGCAGCAATCATTGCTGCAGCGAATGCATTTAATATAAAAGCGTTAAAGTATGTTTTGGCTTTAAAATTTTGAGATAGAGGAAACATTATGATATATAATATATTAATAAAATTGAATAAAATAAATATACTATAAATAAATAAGCAAAATAATGAATAGCGATATTGTTACTGAAGTAAAATTTCTTTATCCAGAAAAATATCTAAAAAACTTTGGAATTTTCCGCATGCTAGTCCCTGAATATGAATCTAAACTAAATACAATCAACTATATTCTTAATATTGATCGTTCAGGATCAACAATTGACATGTGTCCAGATGGAAAAACAAAAATAGAACACATGCATTTTACGATTAAGAATATGATAAACTATTTTCTAAATCTCGGAACAAAAACAAAAATGCATCAATATATTACTATTCTTGCATTTGATAATGATGTTAAGATCTCATGTATACGCGAAGAAATCAACGAAAAATTCAAAACAGAAAAACTCCCCGGCATATTGAAAGACCTTTACCCCAGAGGAACTACAAACATAGAACGCGCACTAACGGAAGCCAAAAAAATAATTAATACTATTAATACAGAAAATATTACTAGTAATAAAAATAATCAAATCTCACACATTTTCATGAGTGATGGGCATATTACAGAAGGTTCGCGAGATATTGGAAAACTCCTTCCACATATTCATGCAACAAATTGCGTAAACACCTTTATTGGATATGGGATTGATCATGATGCTAAACTTATGAAGGAACTTAGCAATGTAGAAAAAGGAGAATACTACTTCATTGAAAGTCTAGAAAATGCAGGAATGGTGTATGGTGAAATCTTGTATAACAGTATTTATGAATATTTGCAAAACATCTCCATCACAATTGAGAATGGAAAGATTTATGATTATCATACAAACACATGGAATACTAAGATCGATATAGCATCTCTTGTATCTGGTAAAACACGCACATGGCACATTACGAGTGATGCGAGTCCGAAGGATGTGAAGATATATTGCGCATTCAATACACTAGAGAATACCTGTCACGGCATTTGTGATTCCATTATAAATTTCTCATTTCCTGTGGTAACAAAAAGTTGCTCATTTGACACAGAGGTAAAGAAATACTGGTGGAGACAACAAACACAAGAAAATATGTTTGACGTAACAAACCTTATTAAAATGATAAACTCAAAAATACCTACTAAACCAGTTACATTTACACAAGGTTATTCTTATAATAGATTTAAGGTACTATCTCCACCGCCACCACCAACCTTAGTAAAACTAAAACGACCAACACTTGTAGCACCACCTCGAACTCTATTATCGCCTACATCAACATATACGCCATCACCACCAACACTTAAGTTGAGCAGTCCAATCAATAAATATAATCCGCATATTAGTGTTGTAGATTCACCGCCAGCATTATATCCGAATGCTAAAAGAGATAATAGGAATCCTAAAATTATTAATAATAACAACATTGATGATATTAATGAAAATTTACAAAAAGAAAATAAGATGAAAAAACTTGAAGAGTTTTTGAGTGAAATGAAAAAGTATGTAAATGAAAATAACATGCAAGATGACACATTCATGGCAAACCTTTGCGATGATATTTATATTTGCATAAAAGGTCTTTGTTCAACGAAGGGTTATATGTATGTAGCAACTCGTTCTATATCTCAGGGGTGTGAACGAGCCTACAATGTTCGAAACCTAGATAACCTACGTGTGAGATCAGATAGTATTTTGTATAAAGGAAACAACTTTCGAAGTTTGCAAAACCATAATATATCTACAAGTAACTTCACAACATATGCAAGTGAAGGTGCAACAAATATAATGCGCCAAGTAAGTGGGAATTAATAAAAATGATAAATATATATAATATTAAATATATATAATATTAAATATATATAATATTAAATATATATATAATACAACATGTCTAACAGTAAGAATTTCTGTGAAACAGATTTTTTATTGGATGAACCAGCACAAATAGTCAATTTTTATAATACTACATGTGATACTACTACATGTGATACTACTACATGTGATACTACTACATGTGATACTACTACATGTGATACTACTACATGTGATACTACATGTGATGAGAATAGATATAAAAAAATGGATAGCAATACTACTAGTGAGACAATGAAAGTAAGCGAATCAGTACCCCGACCAAGACTAGTCAATCCTAATCCTGAACTTAAACATGAGTCGGACAGTTATGTTATTCATTCAGAAGAGTCCGAGTCGTCTGAAACAGACAGTGATGACAATAACATTATAGATCAAAATAAACATCAAAATAAGAATAAGGACCTCAGTAATATTTCCATAGATATCAAAGATGCAGTCCATTATGATACGGAGAATGACAAAAAAAGTTTAGTAACTAAAAAAAAAACGAGTTATTGTAATTTAAATCTCTGTTTCGCTATAACAGGTGGTGGATTATTTGCCCTCACGATGGCACTTGTGTATAACTATTTGTAATATAAGTATTTGTAATATAATTATTTGTAATATAATTATTTGTATGTTATTTTACCTTGAAAATAAAACCCTATTTTAAAAAATCTCTCTTTATTTTTATTCAATTTACCAATAACCTTTTTATACCGGTTGACATTATTCTCTGACGTTCCCCCTGCGCCATTGTGCAAGGCATCTTCGTTGTTTCCATAGTCTAATATATATTTTGTTTTATTATTCCACACATCTGTTATAGAATATTGATTTATAATGTTGATTACTTTAATGTTAACCCCCTTTTTGTGATAATAATTGCTTAAAATAATATCATCTGATAACCTACAGTCTATATCATTTATATTACTTTTTATATAATTATCAAAATCTTCTTCAAAGATCGATAATTTTACACACACACCGCCATAACCCTCCGCAATGGTAGTATTAAAATAATGATTTCTTTGTACATTTATTTTAAAATTCACAAAATCAAAACCAGCAGCACACCAAACACTATTATCATTTTTGGAAATAACCGTCTCATAGGTCTCTATCATTTTTTCCATATATTTAATATCATCATCCAAATATATGATACGTGTAGAATCTTTATCATAGTTAAGTTTGTTTAAATATACCACCGTTGGCACAATTTTAGTTGCTGGACCTAAATCATCTTCTATGTTATTTACAACAACATTTTCAGAAATATTTTCCGGTACAACATAATATTCCCCTGTCCTAGAAAAAATCTTTGGTATATTCAAAATGATCAAATCTGGTTTCCGTGTTTGATTTAAAATACTGTCTAACATTGGTTGACACTTACTTATTTGACACGGACTAGTGGTGAATGATACAATGTATTTCATTATAAAAAATTATTATATTATTTATAGTATTTATTCTATAATTTTTAACGAATATATAATTTTTAACGAATATATAATTTTTAACGAATATGTAATTTATAATGTATTTAATTAATCACCGTTAGAGTTACCACCGTTGAGAATTTGCAATAAACTAAGGAAAATGTTAATGATATCCAGATAAATATTAATAGCAGCGATAAGTGGGTCAGAGAGGATAACATCCTCTTGCTCTGCGCCGGAGTATAGACGATTCAGATCATACAATAACAGTGCCGTAAAGACAATAACAGACGCAATAGCAATAATTAGTTTTAGAAACGTGGTTTTCACAAAGATATTGATCACGCTCATGATAATGATAATCATCAAAGAACCAAACAATGCCGGTCCCATGTAACTGAGATCTTCACCTCTATTTGCCGTATATTTTGCATACATGTTTACACCAACAACAGTGAGAAATAGAGTGGCACATGCATTGAGAACAACCTTTGGAGCATACTGAATCGTCGAAACTGCCACAGTACAACTAATAGACAACGTAAACATAACAAATAGAAACTTCTTTAGTCCATTGCTCTTCACACAATACATAGGAATAAGAGTAAGAAATGATGTAAATATAGGGACCCATAAAATTCCTGCATTTTCTTTAAGATAATTATTGACATCATTTTTATGTATATACGCAAGAAGCGTTACAAGAAAGGTCAATGACAATTGTACCACAACATAATTCAAAGTTTGATTTACAAACTGTGGTAAACTAATTTGTTGTGGAAACTTATATTCATTATAACCAAAACCAGGTATATCATTAGTCATCATATTTGCTGGTCGTTCATATTGTGATAAATTATTATTTGTTTCAATATGCTTTTGTCCACGCCAAAATTTACCAGGGGGCGATTTATAAATAGTAGTTGGATTCACCATCTGCTTGGGAGAAAATATACGGGTTTCACCTCGTTCCATCGTATCATATATCTCATCGTTATGTTGTGCATCGTCTAGAATACGCGAGGTTTTATATGCTGAACGAGACATAGTTATAGATAAATATTATTTTGTATTTTTCACTTCAATTATTAATATTAATATTAATAATATTAATAATAATATATTTACAAATTACTCTTTACTTTTTAACATCCTCTTTGCAGTTTTTGCAATACGTTTATATGTTCTACGCGAATGTCGGGGACGTGCGCGACCTTTGTACGAAGATGGATTTTTCCCCCACTCTCTTGCGCGAATGTAAGCGGACCATAACCCTTTTTTATTTATGTTACATGTACCCTTTGCACAGACGGGAAATGAATGTTTAGGTCCCAAAAAGCATTTTTTTCCGCATTTTTTTTTCATCACCGTGCGTGCATGACCTTTCGGTGAAATTTTAGACCAATCTGCCCAATGAACTTTTTTACGTGTTTTACGCTTTCGGCGATCTTTCATATTATTATACTTAGATTTTTGTTTGCGTTTAAATTTACCTTCGCCCATATCCTCATCTAAATCTTGGGGATGTTGTAAACATTTTCTCATCGTAAACCCCTCATCTAAACATGGAAAATCGATTTCTTTATCTTTGTCAAATATACTAAAGTGTCGCATAGTCCGACCTTGGCGTTGAGAACAACCTACAGCAAAACGATGATGGCGCAGAACATTTAAAAATTCTAAAACTTCTTTGTTATCTTGCTGAATCAACTCGCTGATTTTTGCATTTTCTAGACGAGTTTTCCTATCGATTGCAATTACCTGCGTGGAGACTATTCCCTGTCGTATATCATCCAGTGGCAACCTTGTAAAAATGATATCATCCCCCCTGAAATATTTATTCAAATCTGCGATAAGATTTTCTGTTTGCTCCTCCTGCTTTCCAATCATTATATTTTTTTTTGCGAGTTCAATCTTAATCGCATTATCCATGACGTCATTATTGGGAAATTTTTGCCTCATTGCTTCGGTTTCTGCTAGTTCAGTGATAGCAGAATGTACATGATGTTCTATCAATTTTCCATCATGTCGCCGTTCAAGAAACTTGCAATGATGCACGTGTCTATAACCAAGTTTTCTATAGTAACTGATTACATATGGTAAAGCAGATAATTTAATATTATTAAATGGTTCACCCTCAAACTCATTATTTGGATTTACTGCATACTGCTCAATTGAATTCATTAATAATGTTCCAGCACCACGAATTACACTAGTTCCGCTATACCGCACATTAGTATTTGTACATATTGCATCAATATACAACGTTCCTTCATCCAAAGAGTGGTCTTCATGTTCTCTTCTTAGGTCGATTGTTAATGCAAATCCAATAAGAGTTTCTGAAAATGTGCTACTTGCACCTGCGCTATGTCTTGTCGGTTGTAGTATATATAAGAGAAAGATAACACTAGTATTATTAACATTATCTTTGGAGAAAAATCCTCTACTAATAACCTCCTTGCACATTCTATAACTGTTTTTACTCACTATTTCCACAGCATCATTCCATTCTGATAAACTAGGTAATATTTTTTGTAAAGCATTAATTCCAAACATATCATCCTCCTCCTCCTCCTCCTCCTCCTCCTCCTCCTCCTCCTCCTCCTCCTCAACTTTATAAACATTGGGATTTTTTAATATAGAAACTTTAAACATTGCATCTGTGTTACTATCTTTAACCCGTTCATGTTGAGAATTAAAATATAAAGTAGTATCCATTATTATATTAATGATAGAAAAAACTAAAACAAATTTAGAGTTGAGTAACAAATTTGAACTTCAAGAACTTTCACCATCAGTATTAAATACAGAAAATATTAATATTATAGTTGATTCTTCAACTATAGATAAACCCCCTGTTACCCATACAGCAGAACCGCCTACACATGTAGTATCGCAAACGCACGTTACCGTAAATACCAATATCGACTCACCTACCGAGGCAGCACCAGACACCATGCAAAATACGTATAATCCTTTAGATTTTCTAAAAAATATAAACATTGAGGAAAACCAATTTATAACAGATTGTATAGGTAGCGAAATAAGCGACAGTGATACAAACAATACTGTAGAGGAGATAAATAATAGTGTATCTAAATATAAAAAACTTAGTTATAGTCAAGTAAAAAAACAAATAAATAATTCCTATGAACAAGATAGCGTACATCGTTATTCATGCGCTCTAGATATATTAGCAAGTTATTTAAAAGGTCAAAAAATAATTTATATGGAATCTAGACACTATACAACACGTCGTTTAAATATGCTTATGATACCAGCAATATTTTTATCATGCACATCGGCGGTAATTCAAGGTCCACTCAACCAACACAATCATTCGGATTTAATTCTCTCTTCTATTGCTTCGGTTGTTGCCTTGCTACTCGCTATGATAAATTATCTTAAATTAGATGCATGTGCGGAGGCGCATAAAATTTCGGCACATCAATATGATAAAATACAAACATCGGTGGAATTTCAATCGGGTCAAGTACTTTTATTTAGTCATCCTTCTCTTTCTACTGAAAATATTATTAAGAAAAAGGATGAATACAACCATATTTTAACCTCTATATATCCTACTAATTCAAATGACAGAGAAAAACATGTTAAATGGGTGAATGAAGAACAATTAGAACAGATAAAAATAGCATATAATTCTCAACAAAAATCCGAGATAGAACTTATGGAACAAATGAAAGAAGAAATAAAGAATGTTGAAAAGAAAATAAGAGATATAAAAGGCACAAATCAATTTATTATACCCCGTTCTATAAGATATCGATATCCACTTATTTATAACACAAATATATTTTCAATGATAAAAAAAATAGATGACTATAAAGCAAAAACAATAACAACACTCAAAAATGTTAAAAATGAAATAAGATATATTAATTATATTCAACGAACTCACCCTACAGAAAAAAGTCAAAATTTTAAGGGAAGATTAATCACTTTATTCGAAGAGAAAAAAAGTATGATAAATATAATACTATTTCTAAATACCGCGTTTTCTATGATAGATAAAATGTTTCAACAAGAAATTACTAATGCTGAACTAAGAAAAACTCATCGCTTACGATTTTTTCTACATGATTACATTTTTTGTTGCTTACCATCATATTCAACGTATTTATGCCTTCCTAAAAAATATATTGATCCTGAAACAAGTGGAGGAAGGATTTTACAAAATATAATTGGAATACCAATAACTAGTAGCAAATAAATAAAAATTTTGTTTATATTTTTGTTTATATTTTTGTTTATTTTTGTTTATATTTTTGTTTATTTTTGTTTATATTTTTGTTTATTTTTTGTTTATATTTTTGTTTATTTTTTGTTTATTTTTAATTTTATTCCTTACCACTTTCCTCCTCTTTATCTTCTAGCATAGTCATTACGTCTCTTTTTACATTTTGCACTTCTGCAGAGTATTGATCTAGAGTTGTCGTTTCCTCATCGCCATCGAACCCTCCCATAACAAATCGGAAGACCTCGGTGGTTTTCTTTTGTCCAATTCGATAACACCTCGCAATCGCCTGATCCTCAACTGCAGGATTCCAGTGTGGACTGATAAAGTATATCTCATTAAACTGCTGTAGATTAAGACCTTCACAACCGGTATTAATCTGCAATATCAACACATCACAACTAGATTCGATAATTTTCTTTCGGTCACCAGTTTTCACTCGACCATCAAATACTTCTACATGCATATTATTATTTTCTAGTTTCTCGCGAATCGCATCGATCTCGCCACGATAGTGACAAAATACCAATTTCGCATTACCATTATCTTTTCTCTCTATAATCTTTTCACACGCCGCCGCCAATTTGCTTTCACCGCAGATCCCTTTCTCGATAGAATCATCTTCCCTCCCAATATTTTCATCATTCATCAAAACAACCTTCCAATCTTGAAAAGCGGATTGCATAAGTTTTGGATATACGCAAACTTGACGCGCGCGCAACATCAATGCCAATTTTGGCATGTCAAGATAACTGATGAGGTTGTCGATATAGTTATTATTGACTTTGCTAAAGTGCAACAGTTCATGAATGTTCTCGGCCAGCGCCTTTTCCTCCTGTGAAGACCACTGTACTATAATCTCGGTAATAGTCATTTCAGGCAATTCAATTCCTACTTCTTTCTTTGTTCTTTTCATGATAAATAGTCTGACCAATTCACTAATATTGTCGGGAACCGTATAGTATCGCTCAGGAATACCAAGTTGGTCACAGAGTGAATAGAAGTCGGATTTGCGGTTTTGAATAGGCGTTCCCGTAATAAGCCATCTGATCGGACTCGAAACCTTTTTGGCACCGGCAAAGATGCGCGTGTTGTCATTGCGCAAATGATGCGCCTCATCAAAGATGACGCGACCCCACTTTATCTCAAGAAGAAGATTTTTCTTGGGCACACTTTTTTTTTGCACCATTTTCTTTTTCTTTTTTTTAGTAGATACGCACCCAGTTGCAAGCGTCGAATATGTCGTAATCACAATCGGACTCGCTTGCAACTCTTCCAATGTGTACTCGTGTCTTACATTTCCGTGAAATACCACGGATTGATGACCAGTCGTTTTGAGCAAGACGGCCTCCCACTGCTCAAGAAGTGCTCGAGGAACGACAACCAACGTGTTTCTTTGCGGATTGCACAAAATCGCACCGATCATTTGAATTGTCTTCCCAAGTCCCATCTCATCCGCTAACAGTCCACCGCGGACATCTGCATCGCCCATCAAAATATGTCCGGTGCGTTCTTGCGTCAACGCCCACGCCAGACCTTCGCACTGATATTCCTTGACGTCTAGTCCTGTCCTCTCCAAGTACTTCTTGAACACCTCTTCGTCGCTTGCTAAAAGTTTCATTACTTAATTAATGTTTAAATTTTTGTCTGCACCACACTTCAACATGGAGAAAGTTTTCAATTTTATTTGTTAAGAGAAAATATACATCAAAAAAATAAAATATAAAAATACAAGAGCAAGTATTACGGGCATTTATTATATTATTTAATTTTATTTAATTTAATTTTATTTAATTTTATTTAATTTTATTTAATTTTATTTAATTTTATTTAATTTTATTTAATTTTATTTAATTTTATTTAATTTTATTTAATTTTATTTAATTTTCAATAATAATAGGGTTATCATAATTAATGCCAACCTGTAAGTTTGCGGCATCTTCCAAATGCTCTTCATTGTCACCATCGCAAATATTGTAGGGTGGTTCTTCATTATCATATTCTGAATCATTGGCGTTATTCTCATTATCATCCAAGTCGTCAGAACTGTCATCGTCAGAACCGTCATCGTCAGAACTGTCATCGTCAGAACCGTCATCGTCAGAACTGTCATCATCATAACCGTCATCGCCAGAACTGTCATCGTCGCCCTCTCGTAGTTGCGCCAAGACGTTTGGAATATTGTCATCATTTATGTTAGGAATGATGTTGCGGATATACTGCTCCCAGTCAATTGCGATTAGAAGAGGAACCTGTTCATACTCAGCGATATCCTGAATACTGGATTCGAGGTTGCGGATGATACGGTAGACGTGTTGTGCGTGCTGCATTTAATTTAAATTAATACAAAGTGCTTGAATATAAAACTGTGTTGTAATAATAGTTTCTTTTTCATTTTTAAAGTATTTCAATTTTAGTAAATAATATTGTATAATTAAAATAAAATTAAATGAAATATCGTACTTTGTATTTCATTTAATTTTATTTTAATATGTATAAATGGGGAGATATCGCGTATTTAGTAAATGCCCCGAACCTCTATGTTATACTGAATATTATGAAAAAAAAGATAGCACAACAATACTAAAATTTGCTAGAAGCATAGTTCATACAGATAAAAAAACAGATAATTTTCGGTTATGTTGTGAACGTTGCAGTCCCTTAGAATCCAGCGACTGTTATATATCGGTATTTCAAAATTACGCTAGTTTAATAAAACTATTAAAGAGAGAAGCAGAACTAGATAAAGATTGTAATAGTTGTGCAGATGTTCCTTTAACAATGCTTAATGGGTTAGAGAGTGAAATATGCTTTGATGAATTCTATAATACATTAGATAATTTCGATGAAAATAACTGCAAATGTCTTAATGTTAGAGTAGTAAATAATTGTGTAGAAAAATTAGGAAAGATGTATCCATATGGACACTATAATAATAACTGTAAATCGCCCAATATTAGTTTAAAACGAAAATTATTCCTTAAGTGTCATAAAAAAGAGAAGTGCCCCGTATATGTATTTTGTAAATGCAGACCGGATGCCCCTTCATGTAAATGTTGTGATTACAACGTAGTTTATCCTTACCAAGACAGATTTATAAGTTATACAATTTCTGGTTGCAAAACGCCCGCATTATATAATTACTTTAATAATCCTACAAATAACCCAAGCAAAACTCCAGATAAATATGTCGAAAAACAGCGGTGTGACAAAATAATTCAAAATCAAATAATAGATTCTTTTAGTAAATTTTCGGTAGCGTTATAAAATAACACTTTATATTATATGTCGAGTACCTATCATAGAAAAAGACATCAACCCTCAACGAAATTAAAATGCCGTCCGCGTAGAAAATGCGAGGATTCTACTTGTGCATATCCGCAACATGCGCGAAGAATGGATCGTAAATATAAATCTAGAGATGCATGTTGTAAACAAAAAACTAGTGGGCATGTACCGTCAGTTAATAGAAGGGGATGTCTTAGACCGGCCCCGCCATGTTGCCCCCCACCATGTTGTCCACCCGACCCCTGTTGTCAACCGAATCCTTGCTGTCAGCAAAGTTGCTGTCCACCACCGCCACCACCATGTATCCCACGCAAGTGTTGCTTACCTCTGCCACCGCCGCCGTGTTGTCCGCCACCACACAACCCATGTTGTGGACCGCAACATGGTCCACAATATAGACCACCCGGTCCGTGGTTTGGACCTGGTGGGACGCAACATCTTATTGGACCTGGTGGGACGCAACAACATCCATATCATCCACCTGGTCCATATCATCCACCTGGTCCATATCATCCACCTGGTCGCAGAAATTGTTGTAAACCGGCGTGTCCTCCTCGCCCACCATGCCCTCCTCCGCCAGCACCTTGTTGCCCAACACAATTTAACCCTTGCTGTAAACCACCTATGCCAGGACCTCCAGGACCTCCAGGACCTCCAGGACCTCCAGGACCACCGGGTAACCCAGGACCACATGGACCGGTCGGTCCTCCTGGAAAAGCACCTTGTAATATACCATATTTTTAAGATATTTTAATGAATATAATTTTACATAAATATTATATAAACTTATATGCAGTTACAAACAACTTCATCATTAACAGGGATAAATCAAATTAATAATATTAACTTAACAGGTAAATCATTCATATGTGAAAAATTAAAGGAACCATATTATATAACGCGTCTAAAAAAGGTAATTTTTAACAGATTTATTACACCTCTTTTTACAAAAAACTGGCAGATCATCGAACAAAATATATTTAGCGTATCTTTAATTAAAGAAAAATTAGAAAAATACATAAAAGATGATAATAATGAAGACTTACAAGTTTACCTAAGTTTTTTAAATGTAGTTATTGAAATATTAGGAGAACATAATCATTTTGAAAATTTGGAAAAGTTATATCACCCCAAGGATACGATTGGTACCATTAAATTCAAGATACCTAAAATTCGTTTAAGACCGGAGTATGAATTATATAAACTAATTATTGGTAAACCTAAAAAATTTAAAGATTATGATGATCGGGTACTAAAATATATAGAAACCCAACTAAAAAATGAATATGCCGAATTTGATAGTATTAAAGCAAGTGTTAAAAAAGAATTCAAAATATATTAATATTAAAATAATAAATAATATTTAATATATTTTGAAATATTATCTCAGTATATCTTATAAATGTCAAACTGTTGTAAAACAGATAATTCCTCCTCTTGTTGCGAACCCAACAATCTTGATAACTTTAGTGGTGTCGTTATTGACATTGCCCTCATGGCCGAGGACATGCCGACAATCCACAAGGATTGCGCCACAACCCAACATCTAGCACCAATCGATGTAACATGGAACCAATTTCACAACCTTTTCTACTTTAACAACGGCGGTTTCACGCCCAATACCAGTCTCAGTTGCGTGTGTCCTTTTGACAAGATTATTGAGAATGACGGTAAAGTCCTCACAGATGGTAACTGTCGTTCCAAAGACTACAATCTTATGAATGAACTATTAGAGCATTACACAGAACATTTAGAAGAGTCTCCTCTCTGTTGGGATGTGTGTTCCCGTGTCGAGTTCGAGAAGAAAGTTAGTAGCATCAAAAGTCTTTTTGATGTGGGCGTTTGCAACGTTAAGTGCTCACTTTCACTCGATGAGTTTTTCGATTCCCTCTCCGCCCACGGCATTGAGATTAGCGAGGTCACAGGTATGCCTACCCTGGCCGCACAGCAGAAGAAGGTTGTCGCCCTCGTTACTACCAAGTTCGTCAGTCAGAACACTGGTGGCGATGACGCTGTACCGGACCTTAATGTTTCTTGGCCATTCCGTATTGATTTCCGCGCCTGCATTGCTGCTCCTATGGGCAGAGGTTGCTGCACGACCGAACTTGTCAAGAGACTTTCACCGGATCAGATCAAGTGTGGTAAGGTGGTCTGCGTCGATCCCTGTGAGAAGAATCCCGATGCTTGCAACTGCAACGCCTACGGTGTTGATGATGGCGCTTGTCAGAAACTAAACGACGATGGTTCCCCTATGTCTTTAGCGGATCTTTTAGACGAAAACGATCTTTTCCGTTGCTCTGGTGCCGAGGAGGATCCTCTGTGTGTTCTTATCCCCAAACTAGCGGCATCCCCACAGCGCGCCCTTTACCCCTGCGTCAATAACCTCGACATGTCTGAACTCTGCAAAAAATGCTGTGCTGGATTAAAGATTAAGAATATATGTTGGCCGTGGTTGTATGAATCTCCAAATGATGCTAATGCCGCATTTCCGGTCGCTGTGGTTGATATCGAGGGTTCCCGCAAAGCAAAGGTCGTCGTAACGGGACCCGACTTCCACTTTACTCTTAGTGTAGAATTGACTCATGAACCGGGGGTAAGTGATCTCTGCTGTGTAACGACCGATCTCAGCGGCAACGCTGAATCCGCCATCTGGAAGGTGCATCACATTAGTAACATCACAAGCTACGCTGAACAAGCAGTATGGGTGGAGGCAAACAAGCAATTCTGTGCTCTTATTGCAGATGGTCACCAGGCCTGCGAATTTGACGCCTACATTGAACCTTGGAACCTGGACGCTAATCTTCCAGGACCCCCTGAATCCGAGGATTATCAGACTGATCTGCAGAAACGCGCTTGCGCGAAAGTGTGCGAAACATTCGAAAACATGAGATACTGGACATTCGAAGGGTGCGAAGGGTGGAGCTGTGCACAAGAAGATGAAAACCCATGTAAATCGGTGGATTGTTGCGATAAGGATTCAAGCGGCAATCCTGTATCTGCAACTACTCCCGTAATCAAAGCGAGAAACGTTGCTTCACCATGGGGGTGCACCGACTGGTGCCCAGGTGACAGATACAAGACCGGTTACGATACTGCTACGTGGAAACTCCACTGTGATGATGGCAGTGATCCTAATAACCCTAATTTTGCGATGGACTGTGAACTGGAGCGTGACAATAGATTAGGTTGCGGGCCGATGGACGAAAACGGGAATCGCCAAAAAAATACTAACCCAACCGCAGTCGGTAATTGCTGCAACGTGGTTGTTGCCTACCGTAGCAACAATGACAACGTTTCACTGCCTTTCTCAGAAGATAGTTGCAATAACAGCGAATTAACCCCCGTGCTTGTGCCATCCGAGAAGAACGATCTCTGGCGCTGGCACCAGGTATGTTGCGACGACAAGGAGGACTGCTACAACATCATCGGTTGCCAGCAGTTCTGCCCACCTTCAAAGAATTGCTGCGTGGGTCCCTGCGGTCCTAAGAATGGTGGTCGGTGCGGTAGTTGCTAAGTTTCAACCAATAATAACTAATAACAACTAGTAATATTAACTAGTAATATTAACTAGTAATATTAACTAACCAATAAAAATACATAATATAATAATCGCATTATACATTATATTATGAGTGATTCTATTTTTGACTGTTCCTACAATAATATCTCTAGTTGTGATGCCAGCCATTGCGAAATTGAAACACCATGTATTGATTTAGCCGTAATAAAAAATGAAAATATACATGTAACAAAAAAAACCACGGACTGCCAAATTTATTTAGAACCAATCGATATTCCTTGGCGCGACTTTCATATGTTATTTTTCTATAATAACGGCGTATTTACACCGAATGCATGTTTAGTACGAAATGCACCATCATATCTACTTTATATTTCAAACTCGTGTCAAACCCTACAACCTTGTGTGACCAATGGTTGCTGTGGTGAACTGTCCTGTCCACAAAAATTTAATTTGTTTTCGATCCTGAAGAGAGAATTTTCTGAAATTGCGAATAATTGTTGGTCCACCTGCACAAAAATAAACTATAATAAAAAAATAAGTAAAATAAAAACTTTATTTGATATGAATTTATGTCATGTCGAATGTTCCTTAACATTGGACGAGTTATTTGATACTATGCAAGATCAAGGAATTACCATAGATGCCGACTCAGGATTACCGGTATGTCCCACTAATCCGGATAATTGCGACATTATAATCAACATAACTACGCAGTTCACAGCAACAACTGCAAAAACAACGGATAAAAACAAATGTGCGCAAAAATGTGTTAAGAAATGTGTGAAGAAATGTGGGAAGAAATATAATGAATGCTATCCCTGTTACGAGTATGTGGAATGTTGTGAAAAAGAGGAAGATGTTCAAAGCAAGACAGTCGAAATCATCTGGCAATATCGAGTGAACTTTGACCCAACCTTGCTGCCGCCGAATGGTCACGGACCTTGCAGTAACTGGCTTTGTGGCGATCGCTACAAATTATCATATGAACTATCTGAGAATAATAGCATCTGTTGCATGAATCCAGATGGTAATTGGCACGATATTGCACCCATGCCAGAAGACCGTAGTCAGTTTGGTATGGTGCAAATAAATAATAAGATATATGTAATTGGTGGGACAACCGGTGGAGAAATTCCAAATATACTTGATAGTGTATTAATTTATGATACATTAAATAATATATGGTGTACTGGAATTTCTATACCGATACCTTTAAAGAATATGGGATGTGTTAGTGATTATTGTGGAAAAATATATTTGATAAGTGGTGAAACATATTCTATCGATAGTTCAAATAATATAGTTTACAATTTATCTTCAAATTGTTATGTATATGATACAGTAAAATGTCCTCCTGAATGGAAACAAATAGAATCTATTATTAAACCTCGTAGTTATTTTGGTTGTGTACATTACAAAAATTATATATATGCTTTGGGAGGAACATGTGAATTTAAAGAAGATGGTACTGATAATAATAACAGTTCTAAATATTCCAGAAGATCAACAAATACTATTGAAAAATATAATATAGTCACTAATTATTGGAGTACACAACAAAATATTCCACTTGAATATCAGGAAGGCGATGTAGGTTTATACAATTTTGCATGTGCAACTAAAAACAATAATATTTACATTATTGGTGGATTAATATCATCTACCTGTAACTTTGGTGAAGTAATATACCCCCCCTTAAAAGAAGTTATTAAATTTTATATTAATTGTGAAGGAAACATAGAATATGATTCAAGAACATTAGAGAAAGAAACATTATATTTTGCTGGACATAGAGCAATTACACTTAATAACATTATATATATATCTGGCGGTTGGAAAACAGATAATGATAGTAGTGTACCACAAGATTTCTTCGAAATATCAAATAGTGTTTTTGAGTACAATGTAGAAAGTTCAGCATTAATAGACATAAATAAAGACACTTTAGAACCGAGAGCAAATTTTGGTTTTATAAATATAAATAATTGTGTATATTCTATAGGTGGTGATAATAATAACTGGAATGGGTTTTCTAATACAATTAGAGAAGGAGAAGTAATAAATATAACTGAATAAAAATAACCTATCCAACATTCGTGAATAATTCATATTTTATATTATCCATATTTTACATATGAATAATAGAGCCATAAACAATATTAGTACTACGTTAAGTAATAATATAACAAATAATATCATTAATGAAGATAAGATCGAAACAATACGCCATGAAAATGATGATCAACATAAACAAAACGATACGGAATTAAGTTTTCAAAATTACAATCTCCAAGATATTATAAAACTTTTTAAAATATCGAATAATATTTCGGAAGATGACCTAGTGAAGGCGAAAGAGAGTCTATTAAAATTAAATACGTCAAATGTAGATTCTAATATATATTCTTTATTTAATAAATGTTATTCTATTCTTCTCTCTACTCAGAAATATCGAGACCACATTAAACTGACCAAACCCGACTATATATATACTGAAAAGGATGATAATGAGTTTGTTAGAGATGTTAAGGTAATTCCGGGTTTCGAGAAATATAATAATGTGCTGGATATTGTTCACAATATCGTAAAGGATAAAGACCTTAACTTAGAAACACATCATCCGATTGTTCCGAGTAATCCTCAACAAATAGTGAATACCTTCGAGAACAAGGTTGTCTCGGGGGATGTCAACGCTATCAAACGAAATATTCAGTTACAAAATGTCCATATCAATAGTTGCTTTAGAGAGAATTATTATAATACAAATCCTTGTAATTACAGATATAATATACCAGATGGAAGACTAGTTAATATTACCTCGATGAAACTGGCTTCCATCGAAGTTCCCAATGCCTGGTATCTTTTTTCTCATTTGAAGGGAAACAATAAATTCAGAATAGAAGTTACCATATGTGATAAATGTAGCGTTTATCATATTGTCGTACCTGATGGTAATTATGATAAAGATACTCTTGCGGAGTATCTAAACAAACGCTACTTTCATGCTGCCGAACATACGGAAAAAAATGGACCGCTTAAGCATTTGAAATTTTCGATAGATCCATTAACAAATAAAAGTCAATTTGAAATAATGGAATGTACACCGGAAACATTTGTTTTTTCTCTCCACTTCACTGATAAAGATACTCAAAATATGAACGAAACCTTAGGATGGATTTTGGGTTTCAGACTAGCGCGCTATCTGAAAATTGACGATACCATTATATCGGAAGGATTATTTGATGGTGGCGGAGACCGATATGTTTATCTAGCAGTAAATGATTATCAATACAATTATAACGAAACAAACATCATTTGCTTTGATAAGATGTCTATTAATGATTATATCCTTGCCAAAATACCTTTACGAAATGGTAAATTATCACTTATTATTGATGAGAATAACTGTAATCCACTAATAAAAATACGAAGATATAATGGTCCTGTAAATATTAGCAGGATAGAGATTAAACTTTTGGACAAGTTTGGCGATGTTATTAATCTTAACTTTATGGATTGGAGTTTCACTCTAGAATTAGAAGTTCTTTATGAAAATTCACTAAAAATGTAATTTGAATATTATAAAAATATTATAAAGATAATCATTACATATATATACAATTATAAGTAATGATTATATATTACGCTTCAGAATTGCCAAAGGAAGGTTGGATTCAGAGATGTTTCTTATGTAGTCACTGTACAAGTAATACAATAGACTATATAGAACCATTAACAATAAATAAACATACTGTTTATTTATGCAAAATCTGTCTTAAACAACACTCAAACGAAACAACAAGTAATAAAATTTCTATATCTCTTTCGCAGAAGATTTCAAGATATATTTCAGAAAATACATTAGAACCTTATAAGGTTCCATTAATACCATTAAACCCTCCCAAACTATCATATAATAGAGGAGAACCAAGCAAACCACCTATTTATCCGATTCCAAAAAATGATAATACACCACCAAACATAGATAATATTTTAAACAATGTTAAACCCGAAGTATTGAATAATGTAAAAATAGGTGTCGATACGTGCATCCCTACAGAAAAAATGTTATTTCTTGTCTAATAATTTATAATAAATATTAAATTCCAGTAGAACCAAACCCGCATGAACCTCTATTAGTAATGCCAAGTTCTTGTAATGAGTTTACCATGATCACTTCTGTTGGATAAGATAAATCGGGCGGACAAACTTGTACTATGCGTTGAAACAGCGTATTTGACCATCCAGCACGCGTTTCACTCAATAGGTGTGTTGTATTCGGTTTTCTCACGCAATGTAGCGCTGCCATAAGGTGTCCACGATATCCAGAATCTATAATACCTACCGAGTTTGTGAGGGTCAATGGAGTTTTCGTTCCAGTACTCGATCGCGGATACATATAATAGCCGACAGGATTACTAACTTCTTTATTTGAATCTACATCGTATTCAATTTTTTCCATACTACAACATACTTGGTGATCAACGACATTAACATCGCCTCCGTATCGGTAATCATTAATAGAAGGGCAAAATAAATCAAATCCGGAGTCAAAGTAAACAGTTTTACCCTTTTTATAATCATTCATAATTTTTTGTTGTTTATCAATATTATCTTTATAGGTCTGCATAAGATAATTATATGCCCAGTCATCCTCGTATTTATCATTTTCTGACGGTGATGTGGTTAAAGCGTTTTTATATTTTATCTCTTGTTCAAGAATATATGCTTCATCCATATATTTTATCTCATCGCAATTTTTGTATTTAAAAGGCACTACATATAATTTCAGACGAAAATATGGACGACGGTTATGCAATGGAACGATAACGCGATATGGTACATAAGTATGCGATAGAGCATAGTTTGAAGTATTTGCTAATTGTTTACCCATAACTTTCCAGGAATTACTTGTATCACCTCCGTTGCTCATAATATTATTAATAAATAAAACAATTCTTTTACATAGGTTTCATAAATATTATTAGTAATATAATAAGTTATAAAATTGATTTGAAAAGAATGAAATATGAATAATTATATTTAATCAATATGGAAGATATTTCAAACCGCGATTTTAAGTTTTTGGGTATGGCACACGACGAGGCGTTCAAGTCGCCGTGTTATAGGCGACATGGATGCGTTGCCGTTATTCAAGGTCGTGTTGTAGGAAAAGGATATAATCATTATAGGTCTAGTACAAGTGATGGATTTGTGCAAAATAGTTGTACTTGTCATGCCGAAATGGCAGCCATCCGACAGTTGTATCATTCGCGCGAACATTCTAATAATCACTACATGACTTCGATAAAAGTCGCGCAAGACACAGAGGCTATTTAAGAAAGTAGTATTATATGTTGTAAGAACAGATGCTGAAAGCGAATTAAAAGAGTCTGCACCTTGCATTGATTGTATGAAAGTAATTAAACATCTAGGCATCAAACGAGTAGTCCATACAACAAAAGAAGGTGTGAATATTATTCAAACACCCGCAACACACATTGCCACACACCGCACTGAAGGTAGACGGTTTATTGAAAAAAAGTGTTTGCTGTAAAAAATGCACTGATAAAAAGACACGAAATGTATAATAAATATCTAGTTTATGATCTATTTTTTAAATTTTGTTATGTATAATTTCATTTTAAGATGAAAATTATTATTATCACTCTATCCCCAACATCCAGTCCTCGGGTAAATCCCCGGCATCAATAGCATCTTGCGGTGTTAAATAGTTTGTATCGCATCCATCGTGATTAAGAACCATAGGAAAGTGTGCTTTATTTGGTGGAGTAGGAAGATTTTTTTTGGAAAATATACCTGTATCTGTATATTGACTAGAACTCACTGCGCCATCATCCCCCATTTTACGTCTTAATTTTTGATTTACAGAAATAAAAAAACGTTTCTTCCCCATAAAATAGCATTTTTCTTTACAAGTAGTAATAACTTCTTCTCTATCAAATGTTTTTTTGCAGTCACCCTCATCAATAATTTCTTTTTTTTCACATATTGCTGCTTTGACTTTAACTTTTTGAATATGTCCACTTTGTGTTTTATTCAACGGATTAAAGTCTTGCACCCATTTCTTAGCGCATCTGTTTTTGGTACAGGTCGCATTGAACACTGCGGTGGGTTCGTTTACGGTAGCGCTAATATAACCCGGTGTGTTCATGGTCGAGCGTTTAATAATGTTTGAGTCATTTGTGCAACAAGGACCACCTTTAACAATAGATACTTTATATTCTCCTCCTCTGCCACCGTGCCCTACTGGGACTACGCCGCGAAAAGGTGTTCGTCCAAGATGTCTTCCTAGTGTATCTTGTCCGACCCATCCTTGGTTTCTATGACCACCATTAATAGAAAATCCTTTGTTTCCTTCGCCAGAAATGTGCGCTTTAAAATGCCTAGATTTACGTTTTAATGTTGCAATTGACATTATAATTAATTATATATAAACTTTATAATATTTTATATATAATTAATTACTACTGATTTTACAAGAGTAAATCCTCCTTGGAACATAAATTCAATATAGTAGAAATAAAATGTTAAATTTAATTACAAGGATACATACCAGTGGTCTCCGGAATAGTAATTCCCGTCGAATGATACAGCGTCCCAGATATATTCGATGCACCACCGCTTACGGGTGCAGAAGTATCAATAGCAATCGTAGGAGATTCATTAGAATTAATCTCTTTTATTTTAAAATAATAAAATTTATCACTCTTATAACTTACTGCTGCTGACCAAGTAAACACAACGTTAGCATCTCCTACCCCGGCATGTACTGTTAATTCACTATCTATACCTTCTGATACTATATGAGAACCATTGTTCATAAAGGATTCAAGTGTATCTTCTTCATATATTTCCGCGTACATATTAGCACTACCTCCTACTCCACCGAGTTTTACCGTAATAGACACTATCAGATTCCCGTCTTGCATATTTGACGTAAAATCTAAATATTGCCAGTTATTTGCTAATCCTGTAAAAGCAAATGAACCCGTTGTATATTCTACATCAGTACCTGTGACAGCAGATGTAGTATACTCTAAACCACCAACTGCATAAGAACTATCAGCGAGCGTATTTATTGGTGTGTAAATTAAATTATAATTACTATCTACTACATAATAAGAATTAACACACATATAACCATGTTCGGTTTCTTTAAACATATGAGCATTATCATGAACAAATGTAACATTATTTTTATTAAAATTGAAAGAATCGGTAGTTATATCATTTGTTACATAAATAGTCGAAGTTAAAGCAGTTTGAAGAGGTTGAAATAAACTATCACTTAGTGTCACCGAATCGACCATATCTTTTAAATATAATGCAGAACCTGTTAAATCAAAACTATTAATACCGGTAATTATAATATTACCTGTAACGCCCTCTGCATAAATTGCTGTAGCATAATCTCCAAAAAAATTAACATTATCAAATGATGTCGATCCATCTAAACTAGTGTAATCCAATCCAATATTTAGGTTAATTGCTGCAGTAATATTTGGGTTATATCCCACAATATACACATTATTAAGTACCAATTGTGTAGTGTACATGTCAAATATATAATTAACTAGAGAATTATCGCTATTCATGATAGTAATATTTTCAATTTCTAAGTATTCAATATTTGAATGATCCAAACTACTAAAATAAAAGTCTTGTAATTCTTGCGTACCATCTAATGGACCAGTATACGAACCTACAATTTTTACACGTGTTGCTCCCACATCGCTTATTTCTTGATACATTACCTCGATATCGACTGCTTGCATTTTACCGTATACGGTAAAAAGTATTTCTTGAGTATTTATCTCTGAAATATATGTATCAAAAGGCATATGTACAATACCATCAGCATATTCATTCATAAATTCAATTAATATATCAACTCCAGTAGAAGTCGATATGAATGATATACGGATTTTTTCGGGATCTATACTTAATATTTCATCATCATCATATAATGAAAAAAAGGCATCTTTTAATTCTTCTTTCATATATGTATCCATTCCGTCCATCTCAATGTTATCAATGCTATATTGTAGATAATAATCTACATCAATATTATCTGAACGCATTATTTCTGAAATACCGACACTAATATCATTCAGCGTGGCGCCATCCTTAAGTAATACTGCATTATACTGTGCTTGTATAGTAAAATATCCAGCAATATTAGTTAGAACTCCATCATGTGAAGATACTTCATATATAATATCTGGATCGTGTATTGATATAAAATCGTCGGGTTCAGGTTCAGGGTCGGGTTCAGGTTCAGGTTCAGGTTCAGATTCGGGTTCAGATTCGAGTTCGATTATATTTGCACCATTGAATGTACTAGAGGTTAATAATTGCCCGTCTAATTTTTCAAGTTGTGATTCTGTATACCCTCTGCGTCCTGTTTGAGTACGAATGTTTTGTGAATTTAAATGTGTTGTATATGCCAATCCATTACGCTCACATAAATTACACTTCATCCAATCTTCTGGTAACATACCTCCTTCAATCGCCTCTTCAGGAGTCATAAAATTCTTTTGGCAACCATTACAACCTCTATTATGGTTCAGTGCCATTGGATAAGGTTTCTTACAAGGAGGTGTAGGTAAATCGGTTTTTGCCATTAAACCGGTGCGTTGATATACTTGACCTCCTACATCATGCATATTAAGATTTTTGGCGTACATCTCCCTTACATACTTTTTACCACCGATATGATAAGATGCGGCACCGCAAGGTCCCGCACAAGAGTCTATCCCGGCATCTGACTTAAGAATAACACATTTCCCACTTTCGCGCGCACGTCTATCAATTACAGTTCCTTCACTATGATTAAGTGGAGAGAAATCCTTTACCCAATTTGTAACAGGACACGGTCCGTCTTCACACGAATTATTAAATACTGAAGTTGGATAAATAAAACTACTATCAATATGTCCCATATTATTCATAGTAGATCGTTTCATAATATTAGGGTCATTTGTACAGCATTGACTTCCACTTCTATTACTTATTTTCCTAACATATTTGCCTAGATGACCACCGTTACCCATAGGAGCAACTCCTCTATAAGGAGTTCCAGTTAAAGAACGACCTCTAACACCTTGTCCAACCCATCCTTGATTGCGGTGACCTCCATTAAGGGAAAACCCTTTTGTACCTTGTCCTGATATTCTCGCCTTATAATGTCGAGATTTGCGTTTTAATGCAACAATAGACATTAATATAAACTATATAAATATTTTATATAAGTAAAAAACTACGATCTTTTGGATTGTTTTCCAAACATCTTTTAAGCAAATAGTAAAGAGGAGTATTATTGATAATTTCTAAATCAGCATATTCAGAATCTTGACTAATCTTAAATCCATATATTTTTACGCATAACATAGCAAGACTATAGTATGCGCAAGATATATCCACTTCACTTGGTAATACTTTAATTGATTTTATTTCTGGTGCTAAAAATGATTCATTTGATAACGGTTTTGTAATTTTAATGGTTTGTTTATCTGTGATATCAGTTATATTATTAAGATTTGTAATAAGAAACCAGTTTTTATCAATAACAAGTATATCTTCGATAGAAAAATGTGTAATTCCTCTACCATATTTTTTTAGTATATCAATTTGAATACCGAGAGAAATTGCTATTCTTAAAGTTTCGATATAAGATAAATTTATTTTTTCTTTCATGTAGTCAGAAAGTTTTTCAACAATAGTGCCAGATATTTGAATATTACCGTTAATATTTTTAAAACTCCAGTCGTGTTCTTCACAACTATAATGATTTCTAGAACTGTAATGTATACATGGGGGAGACGAGTATAGAGAATCTACTAAAATATACTGTATTTGCGAGTTATCTATAATTATTTGTTTCATAATACATATGTACCTAAAATAAGATTTATATCTAAATAAATAGATAAATATAATATATATAATTGGTTATGAATAAGCGAGTTGAAATAGAGGAATATTATAGATTATATAAAATGACCGAGAGTGCTGGCAGATATGCAAATAATAGTATTAAAAGAAAAAAAGAAAAAGAAAAAACAAACAAAATTTTTAGTATAAATAATAAACAATGCACGCTCAGTTTAGGCGAAACACTTAGAAGGTGTTTGGAACAGGGTCATCCTCACCAGAACCGCCAACAACCCTGGATTGGTGGTCCTGAGTAGAAGGGTCTGGTTCGATGGGTACAATATATGGCACAGCGCCTTGATTGTAACTGCGAGGCTGAGAATTGTTCTTGAAGCATTTCCAGTACCAAGGTTCGTTATAGACGATCTTCATGCAATTTCCACTGAGAATGACTTGCCTGAAATAATTCGCATCAGGTGTATCCGGCCACTCCTTGAAATGAACAAACACCTTGCAATATTCCTGCTGGTGCGGAGGTTGAGTGCCCCTGTGCGGGCGCCCTGTTCCAGCACCGTACGCAACATGCGACGACGCGTTCCGCCGCACCCGCTTTACGACATCGACGCGTTCAATACTGCCGTGCCCAAAGAGGTGTTCGAATACTTCCTTTACTTGCATCCACGTAACACTAGAGTGAGTGTGAGGAATGCAAACACTCGGGAAAGTGTTGTCTGTAGGAGCAGAAGTAGGAGCAGAAGTCATGATTTGAGAATTGCTGTTAAGAGACATGGTTTTGAGCATTTGATTATTCTTGCAAAGTTAATTTCAATTTTTTTTGAAAATCAAAATAAAATCAAAATAAAATCAAAATAAAAT
>VMHT01118444.1_pt1 | contig 42991 bp, 40 predicted proteins | sample 4693611 | NCBI WGS metagenome assembly VMHT01 (sample SAMN12280063, study PRJNA550983) | marine metagenome | isolation source: seawater sampled from same location over 5 years 0.02-0.2 micron viral filtrate | place: USA: collected off the coast of southern California halfway between the port... ...
GAGATACAAATCTATTATATGTTCAATGAAAGTTTAATTACTAGAGCAAGAAACTACTGTGCAGCTAACTTTATGAAAAGTAACGCTGACTGGTTATTCTTTGTTGATAGTGACATAGCTTGGGGAGCAATGGATTTAATGTATATGTGGCATTTGATGTCTACTAGAGATGACTTGCAAGTCTTCTGTGGTTTATATCCAAAGAAAACAATAGCGTGGGAGAAAGTATTACATGCAGCTAAAAGCGGTATGTATGACGAAACACCACACTTACTAGAAAAGGTAGCAGGGGATATGGTATTTAATCCTTTACCAGATGAGTACCCAGATGGGCAAGCTCCTATCTTTGAACCTGTTAAAATTAAAGAAGGTGCAACAGGATTTATGCTTATACATAGGTCTGTATTTGAGAAATACAACGAAGAACATCCTGAAAGACTATACACTCCTGACCATTTAAGAGAGGGAGAGTTTGCAGAAGGGGAACAAATAATGGCATATTTTGATTGCATAATCAATGAGCAAAATAGATATCTAAGTGAGGATTATATGTTCTCAGAAGTTTGTAGAGATATGGGCATAGATATCTGGGCACTACCAATGGTAGAACTCATGCATTGTGGAAGTCATATATTTCAAGGTAAATTGATAGATATGGCTGTGGCAGGAGTACATGCGACTCTCGATCCAAACGATGTAGAAAAAATGAGAAGAAAGCAGGGCGCAGATGGGGAACTAACGACTGCTCCTAACCCAGGAACTATCAGTTCCAATGAAGCTGAGAAAAATAGTTCTTGACAACATCTCGGAAAAGTGTTATAATATATGTTACTATTTGACTGGAATAAGATTGTAAAAGTAAGCAAAGGGAATGTTGGGGACATCATTCAGATACTTAGGATTATAACTTACAAACTTCCACCAAAAAATTACTATGATAAAACTTTTAAGTTTTACAAGTATAAGTTCGGAGGCAAGTCTTATCTTCTTAACCCGAAAGATTTACTTGAACGAGGACGAGCATTTAGTGATAAAGAGGTAGCGGAATATGCAGGTGTCGCATCATTTCGCAACTATCACAACTATGTTAATACAAAAGACACCACACTAGACTTTCTGATGTCACCGATATCGGAAGAAATTATAAATAATAATAGACTGCTTGAACTTAAAGATGGACGGGTACACTTTATGTTTGAGGAGACAACAGGAGAATAAAAATGGCAATTGGATTCAACCAAACCAAGGGCTCAGCCCAAAAAGAAAAAATCGAAACCTATAACTATGCAGGTAAAGAAGACCATCATTTAAGAATGGTTGGTGACTTACTACCTAGATATGTCTATTGGATAAAAGGGGAGAATGGTAAAAATATTCCTATGGAGTGTTTATCATTTGACCGTAATTCAGAAACCTTTAATAACAAAGAACATGACCATGTTCGCGACTTCTACCCAGATTTAAAATGTGGATGGTCTTACGCCGTTCAGTGTATAGACTACTCTGATAAACAGGTAAAGGTTCTTAATTTAAAGAGAAAACTATTCGACCAAATGATAGTAGCTATGGAAGAGTTGGGAGACCCAACAGACCCAGTCACAGGATATGACATCCATTTCAAAAGAAAGAAGACTGGCCCACAGGTATTTAATGTTGAGTATCAATTACAAGTTCTTAAGTGTAAACCAAGAGAACTTGAAGATTGGGAAAAAGACTTAGTTGCAGAACTAAAGTCTATGGACGATGTCTTACCAAGACCAACAGCTGACGCACAGTTAGAGTTATTGAGAAGAGTTACTGACTCAGGTGGTGACGCACCAGCTGAAGTTGCTGACGAATTTGATGTATCATGATTGGGGTAGGCGAGAAGTTCCCTGCATTTGATTTGCAGGGTGTAAATCAACTCAATGAGTTTGTAAAAGTATCTGTTTCAGAAAACTATCAACCCACTAAGTACGATTATACAGTAGTATACTTCTACCCTAAGGATTTTACCTTTATCTGTCCAACTGAGATATCAGGGATGGATTGCTTGGTAGAAGAAGCTAATGTTATTGGTATTAGTGGTGATAATGAGTTTTGTAAACTAGCTTGGAAACAAGACAATAATCTCATTGGAAATATACAACACTCACTAGCTGCAGACTGTGGACTAGGATTATCTTCAGCACTAGGAATAGTGAATGAAGAAGAGGGTGTATGTTATAGAGCTACTTATATTATTGATAAGGATAACATAGTTCAACATGTAAGTGTTAATGCACTTGACACAGGCAGAAATGCTAATGAAGTTCTTAGAACTTTAATGGGCATCAAAGCTGGTGGACTGACAGGTTGTGAATGGCAACCAGGAGAAGATTTCGTAGTATGATTTTATTTACAGCAGATTGGCATATAAAACTAGGACAAAAGAATGTACCGACCGCATGGGCGTGTACTAGATATCAAATGTTCTATGAACAAGTGCAAGAAGCTATAGATGAACATAATGTAAATCTACACATCATTGGAGGGGACTTGTTTGATCGAGTCCCTTCTATGGATGAGCTTACTTTGTACTTTGATTTTGTAAAAGATTGTAAAGTAAGAACAATCATTTATGACGGAAATCACGAGGCAACTCGTAAGAATAAAACTTTCTTTGATAATTTAAAGAGAGTAACAAATGAACTGAATCCTCTAGTAGAAGTTATTACAGAAACTTACTATGAGGATGATTGGGCGATACTGCCTTATGCAGATTTGCATAAAAAGAAAAGTATAGAAATGATAGATGCAGACTATCTATTTACTCATGTTCGTGGAGAGATACCACCTCATGTAGTACCAGAAGTAGAATTAGAAAGATTTGATAAGTACAAAACGGTTTTTGCAGGAGACTTACATGCTCACGAGAATACTCAAAGAAATATTGTGTACCCTGGAAGCCCGATGACAACATCATTTCATAGAAACAAAGTCCATACGGGGTATCTAATTATTGATACTAACACCCATCATTTTGATGAAGATTGGTGTTGGACATGGTATGAGTTTGACTTACCACAGTTACTTCGAAAGACTGTTACTGACCCATCTGAAATGGTGCAGACAGACTTTGACCATACTATCTATGAAATAGAAGGAGATGTGCAAGACTTGGCAAATATTAAAAATTCTGACTTACTAGACAAGAAAGTAGTAAGGAGAGAAACTGAAGCAACTTTAAATTTAAGTAGTGAAATGACTATCTCTGATGAACTAAGTATGTATTTAAAAGAGATTCTTTCTCTTGATGATACCAAAATAAAAAAATTAATGGGAGTTTTTAATGATTATTCTACAAAAACTGAAATGGGATAATTGCTTTTCCTACGGGGAAGATAATGAGTTGGATTTATCAAAAGATGTACTTACACAATTAGTAGGAACTAATGGTGTAGGTAAGTCTTCCATACCTTTAATATTGGAAGAAGTATTATTCAACAAGAATAGTAAGAATGTGAAAAAGGCAGATATTGCTAATAGATATGTTAATAAAGGTTATGATATAAGTCTTGATTTTACTGTAGACAATGATAGTTATAATATTAGCGTATCTCGTAGAAGCACTCTTAAATGTAAACTACTAAAGAATGATGAGGATATTAGTTCTCACACTGCTTCTAATACTTATAAAACACTAGGGGAAGTTCTTGGAATTGATTTCAAAACTTTTTCACAATTAGTTTACCAAAATACAAATGCGTCTTTACAGTTCCTAACTGCTACAGACACTAATCGTAAAAAGTTCCTAATTGATTTATTAAAATTAGACGAGTATGTATCGTTCTTTGAAACATTTAAAGAAGCAGTAAGAGTTACTTCTAGTAATGTTACAGTAAGCAATGCGAAAATTGCAACAATTGCTAAATGGTTAGAAGACAATTTTCTCGAAAATACGAATATACTTTCAAAAATGGATTTACCATTTCACTCGGAAGAAGATGAGAAATCTTTGCGTTCATTATTAATAGAGATTGAAAATATCTCCGAAAAGAATAAAAAAATAAATTATAATAATGAACTTAAACACCAGCTTAATAATATTGATTTGCATGAGTTTAAAAGACTATTAGCAGAACATCCTGAAGAAGTTGAATTACGACAATACATTACTTCAGCAGCAACTTGGAAATCAGAAAAGATGCATGAAGAAAAAATGTTAGAAAAATATCAAACCCTAGCGGGTATGGAAGATATGGAGTGTCCAACCTGTGAACAAGAAATAGATATAAATTTTGTTAACAGAATGGTAAAGGAACACACCGAGAGAGCAGAGCAATGTCAGCAGTTTGCTGATAAAGATAGAGCAAAGCTACATGAATTGGAGAAAGCAAATGCGTTACATAGGTCAGCAAAGAGAAACATCAAGGAGTGGGAAGATATCTACAGGAGTATCGACCATCAACTCACAACAAGTATCCTCGACGAAAACAACCTTCAAAAACAAGTTGGAGAACTTCGTCAAAAAATTACCGATAGTAAGTCGGCTCTTCAAGAGGTAATAGAAGAAAATGAAAAACGAGAACGACACAACACAAGAATTGGAATTATACTTGAACAAACTGATGAATTTCAGAACCAACTTGATCAGCTTGAATCTGAGTTATCAAGTCAAGAAGAACACTTGGCGTCACTTGAAACGCTTAAAAAAGCATTTTCTACGAATGGACTCCTGGCATACAAAATAGAATCATTAGTTAAAGAACTAGAAATATTAACAAATGATTACTTGGCAGAGTTTAGTGATGGTAGATTTGCTATCAACTTTGTAGTAGAGAATGATAAACTAAATGTCGAAGTTTCTGATAATGGAAACATAATTGACATACTAGCTCTTTCTAGTGGAGAACTAGCAAGAGTAAACATTGCGACATTAGTTGCAATACGAAAACTTATGACATCTATTAGTAGAAGTCAGATAAATGTACTTTTCTTAGATGAGGTTAATCAAGCCTTAGATGAGCAAGGCAAGGAAAAAGTAGTAGAAGTTCTACTTAAAGAAGAAAGACTAAATACATATTTAGTATCTCATGGTTGGACTCACCCACTACTTGAAAAAATAGAAATAATAAAAGAGGATAATATATCATGTTTAGATTCATAAACAAATGGTGGAATATACTTTTAGGTAGAGATAAAAACTGGGATGGCGAAGTAGATATCAAAGATAAAATGATTGAAGCTGAGGAAAAAGTCAATGAAAGTTGAAATCTATAGTATACCAAACTGTCCGTATTGTGTAAGAGCTAAAAATCTTGCAGAACAAAAAGGACACGAAGTAGTTTACAATATGATGGGCGAGGAGTTTCAAGCAACAGATGTAAGAGAGTTATTTCCTACAGCTAGAACATTTCCGCAAATCATTGTAGATGGAGAAAAGATTGGAGGTTACACAGAACTGGAGAAGTTGATTGGTTAATAGTAGAAGAAAGGGGCATGATGCAGAAATAAAAGCTGCTGCTATGCTAAAAAGAATAACAGGCGAAGAGTTTGTTCAAACGCCTGGAAGTGGAAGTGGTAAAGTTAAAGGAGATTTAATGGTGCCACATAAACACAATATCTTCACTATTGAAATCAAACACTACAAGGACATGGCTTTTAATCATAAAATATTTACTCAAAAGAGTAATATATTTGTTGGGTGGTGGTGTAAACTTTGTAAGCAAGCAGAACAAATGGGTCAAGAACCTTTGCTTATATTCAAAGAAAACCACTCCCAATGGTATGTGGCAACGACAAGAAAGCCACTTTACAAAAAACATATGTACATTAATTGGCTAGGGTGTTATGTTACCTTTGCCGAAAAATATTTAGAAACAGAAAAACTGGAATTTACAAATGGCGATAAAATTTACGAGCCATGGAAAGCCGATCCCGAATGGGAACTTATTGATTGTTGATGGACTCAATCTGGCTTTTCGATGGAAACATCAAGGACGAAACGACTTCGAGCATGATTATGTGAGAACAGTTCAGTCTTTGGCAAAGTCCTATAACTGTGGAGAGATTGTAATACTTGGCGATGGTGGTAGTAACTATCGTAAAGAAATCTATCCAGAATACAAAGCAAATCGTAAAGAACGATATGCAGAACAAACTCCTGAAGAAGCAAAAGAATTTGAAATGTTTCTTGCAGAGTTCCAAACCACTATGAGTGCGCTAAAGCGTAAGGGATATCTTACACTTAAGTATGCAGGCGTAGAGGCTGATGATATAGCTGCTCTTATCTGTCAAAACAGAGAAGAGTTAGGTCTCGAAGAGATTTGGTTGATATCATCAGATAAAGACTGGGATTTACTAGTTGACCCCAATATAAGTCGTTTTTCGACAGTAACTAGAAAAGAAACAACAGTACATAACTGGGATGAACATTATGATTTTGACCCAAGTTATTTCTTGACTTACAAATGTTTGACAGGAGATAAAGGGGATAATGTTCCTGGAGTTGACGGAGTTGGGCCAAAGCGTGCCACTCAGTTGATTGAACAGTACGGGGATGTATTTGATATTATGGCGAGTTTGCCTATCGAGGGAAGATATAAATTCATACAGAACTTAAATGAGTTCGGAAGTGAAGGATTAGAAATAGGTATTAAACTCATGGATTTAACCTATGATGTAGAGGGCGCAGTCCTTAATCATGGAAAAGAAATTATAGGATTGGTGGAGAATTATGTCAGTGAAGATAGACTATAGTAAAGACGCGCTCTTAGATGAATTTGCACATGCAACACTAAGAGACCGTTATATGATACCTGGAGAGAATTCTCCACAAGAAGCTTTTGCTCGTGCAGCAGAGGCTTTTGCAGATGATGATGACCATGCTCAAAGATTATATGACTATGTTAGTAATCTTTGGTTTATGTTCGCAACACCTGTATTATCTAATGGGGGTACTCGTAGAGGCTTGCCTATTAGTTGTTTTTTAAATTATGTAGATGATAGTAGAGAGGGTATAACAGACCACTTTACAGAAAATGCTTTCTTATCATCTTTCGGTGGTGGTATTGGTGGCACTTGGAGTGATGTTCGTTCAGCAGGAACTAAAACATCAAAAGGTTCCGAGTCAACTGGTGCTATACCTTTTATGAGAGTTGTTGATGCAGAAATGTTAGCATTTTCACAGGGTGTAACAAGACGGGGTAGTTACGCTTCTTATCTACATATGAGTCACCCCGAAATAGAGGAGTTCCTAGATGTACGTAAGCCTACTGGTGGGGATACTAATCGCAAGTGTCTTAACTTACACCATGCTGTGGTTGTGCCTGACAGTTTTATGGAACTTATCCATAACGCCTCAAGATATCCTGACTATGATGATAGCTGGCCTCTTATTGACCCTCACACTAAACTTACTGTTAAAACGGTTAGTGCGAGAGCCCTCTGGGTTAAAATCTTACAAAACAGAATGGAGACAGGAGAACCCTACCTCATGTTTGAAGATGCCGTCAATAACGACTTACCAGACTTTCAGAAGTCGAAAGGAATGAGAGTACACCATAGTAATTTATGTAGTGAGATTACTCTTGCTACAGATGAAGAAAGAACAGCAGTATGTTGTCTTTCTAGTGTAAATTTAGAATACTATGACAAGTGGAAAGAACACCCCGCATTTATACCCGACCTAGTTAGAATGTTAGATAATGTACTTACATCATTTATTGAGAGTGCACCTGACCAACTAGAAAAAGCTAAGTTTAGTGCTATGAGGGAGAGAAGCATTGGACTTGGCGCAATGGGATTTCATGCCTACTTACAAAAAAATGCTATACCATTTGAGAGTGCTATGGCAGGTGGAACAAATCTAGAAATGTTTGCTCATATAAAAAGATGGGCAGACCAAACAACAAGAGAGTTAGCAATAGAGAGAGGGGCTTGTCCCGATGATGATTCAGCTTCAGTAAGAAATGCACATTTACTTGCTATTGCTCCTAATGCTAGTTCTAGTATTTTATGTGGTAATACTTCTCCAAGTATAGAGCCATATAGAGCAAATGCGTATACGCAAAAAACAAAGACTGGAAGTAATCTAGTTAAGAATAAATATCTTGATAGGATTATAAAAGAAAAGTGTACAAGTGAGGAAGAATACAACGAAGTTTGGAGAAGTATAGTTTCAAACCGAGGCAGTGTACAACACTTAGATATGCTAGAAGATTGGGACAAAGATGTCTTTAAGACCGCTGTTGAAATCAATCAATCATGGGTAATAGAACACGCATCAAATAGACAGCCATTTATATGTCAGTCTCAGAGTGTCAATCTATTTTTCCCGCCTGATGTAAACAAAGGAGATTTACATAATGTTCATATGTTAGCATGGGCAAAAAATTTAAAAACATTATATTACCTACGAAGTGAGGCTATCAGTCGTGCTGATAATGTTACTTCTCAGGCAAAGAGAGAGATAATCTTTGAACAATCAGATTGTCTAAGTTGTGAGGGATAAATGAATCTATTAACAGAAAGAGAATACTACAAACCTTTTGTATACCCTTGGGCATTTGAGTTCTATAAAAAACAACAACAGATGCATTGGTTACCAGATGAAGTGCCATTACAAGATGATATAAAAGATTATAACCAAAAATTATCAGAAGGAGAAAGAACACTTATAGATAATATATTTAAGTTCTTTACTCAAGCTGATGTAGATGTTTGTTGTGGATATGCAAAGCATTATCTACCAACATTTAAACAACCAGAAATAACAATGATGCTAGTAAGTTATGCTGCGATGGAAGCAGTACACCAAGAAGCATACTCATTACTTTTGGAAACATTAGGTAAATCAGATGAACAATATTCAGAGTTTTTTGAGATACAAGCTATGTCAGAAAAACACGATTACTTAACTGATTTTAATATGAATACTCCACATGAGATGGCAAAGACCATGGCCGTATACAGTGGATTTACAGAAGGAGTACAACTATTTAGTAGTTTTGCTATACTTCTAAACTATCCAAGACATAACTTGATGAAAGGTATGGGGCAGATAGTAACATGGTCAATAAGAGACGAGTCACTTCATGTTGAAGGACTATCAAAACTCTTTAGAACTTTTATTGCAGAAAATCCAGATATATGGACAGATAAATTAAAATATGAAATATATTGCGCAGCAGAACGCGTTGTTGAATTAGAAGACCACTTTATAGATGTTTGTTTCGATAAAGCAGAGATTCCAGATTTAACAGCAAAAGAAGTGAAAGAATACATAAGATACATCGCCGATAGACGATTACTCGGTCTTGGTATGAAAGCAATATTCAAATCAACAGTTAATCCATTACCCTGGATAGATATGCAAGTAAATGCAGTTGAGCATACCAACTTTTTTGAAAACCGTGCTACCGAGTATGCTAAGGCTAGTACACAAGGAAATTGGCAGGACATATTTAAATGAGTTCAATAACTATAGATGGGATAGAGCATGATGCGGATAATTTTAACAAAGACCAAAAAGCTTTATTCAATGCAATACAGTACTGCGATGCAAAATGCGCAGACTTAGATAATGAGACTGCAGCTATTAAAACAGCTAGACAGGCTTATGTTAATGACTTAGGTCATAGCTTGAAAGACGGATGATAATTTATATTGGATATGATTCTACACAAGATGAGGCATACCATGTATGTAAAGCATCTATAGAAAGATATGCAAAAAATCATACTATAAAACCATTAGTTTTATCAGAGCTGAAAGATGAAGGATTATACTGGAGACCGTTTCAAAATGAAAGTACCGAGTTTGCTTTCTCACGGTTTCTAGTTCCTTATCTTTCTATGTACCATGGCAATGCACTATTCTGTGATAGTGACTTCATGTGGAAGTGTGACCCACAAGAAATAGTGCAATATACAAACACAGAACATTCTGTTTACTGTGTTCAACATCCCGCTTTTCTATCTCCAAAAGTAAAAATGAATGACAAACAAAATATGTCATACAATAGAAAGTATTGGTCATCTTTAATGTATTTTGATAATACTAGGTGTAAAAGACTTACTAAACAGTCTGTAAACGAAGCCCCAGCGGGGTATTTACATGAGATGGAATGGGCGGACTCAATAGGTAGTTTACCTGCAGAATTTAATGCTATGGTAAACTATTACGACTTTAAATTTCCAAAAGCAGTTCACTTTACAGATGGTGGGCCGTGGATGGATATAAACGATAACTTAGGATATTCAATCGAATGGAAGAAAATTTACGAAAACTTACTGAAGGAAAATCAATTGTCTTAGTAGGTAATTCAGTTGAAATGCTACAACATAATCTTGCAGACTACATTGAAAGTTTTGATACAGTTGTAAGATTTGGAAATGGTATTCCAACTAATGAGAATTGGGATAGTGTAGGTAAGCGTACTGATATATGGATAACAGGATTCTTAAGATATACTAAAAGAAAGTTTTATCCTGACAACATTCCTGTTCTATTTAATCGTTCACGCATACACCTAAACAAAATTCCTGACCACTATCCAAACTTTGAAGTTATAGAAATGTTTTCGGATAAAGAGTTGTTAAATATATTCGAATTAGTGGGAGCTAAAAACAATCAAGTAAATGGACAACGCCCTTCAGCAGGTTTTGTTGCAATTCAATACTTTTTACAGAAAATAAATTTTTCTACTCTTACATTGGTAGGATTTGATTTTTTCTCTAAAGCACTTTCAATTACTGCTGGATATAACAATCCTTATAGTTGGCATATTCCTGTAAGCACACAAACATACAATCCCCATTCTTCTAAGGAGAAGGAGATTGTAGTTGATTTATATGAAAGGGGTGTGATTGATTGGAAGATATTATCCGACCTAAATCCAGGCGATTTAGACCTTTCCTAAATGAAATCCAGTTTTTAATAATTTTCCAGACATAGCTTTCTGCTTTGTCGCTTTTATTAATAGTAATTCATTCAACCTAGAGTTTCTGAAGTTAACAGGAATTTTATCAATTAGTTTAGTATAACAATCCCAAGGCACAGATAATTGAATACCTGTATTTAAGGTGTCATATGGTGTGGATAAATATTGATGTTCTACATCTATACTCCATGATTTTCTCATCATGACATTATAATCTAACATTTCTTTTGGTCCCAAAGTATCTAACTGAATTAAAGTATCTACCTTACCATTTATGTAAAGAGGTTGCCATGAATGTTTGAAGTGTGTAAGTGATTCAAAGAAAGCTAAATCATTTGTTGCAATAAGTTTAGTATCAATGTAAGGTCTTTTACCTTGATTTGGTGGATCGATTTGTCTTGTAAAGAATAAATCTCTATCTTCAAATTCTGATAATCTGTTCCAGTTTAAAAGAACAATATTCTTATCTACTAAAGGTAAGTCTTGATGTGACTTTCTTTTTATTTTAAGAACATCGTAATAGTGACCTATATTTGGATGTTTATCAAAGACCAAATCTCTCGCTAAGAAAGAAAGTGATGCTTTGAAAAATTCGTGCGGTGGTATATCACCACTATCAATATCACGATTAAAAATTCTATTTCCATCCCATACTACCATTCGTTTAGCCATACCAATATCTTTATATTGTTGCTTCAAATGAAATACCATTCTAGAAATATTGTTTGTTTGCCACCATGATTCGTAGATTTTTACATTCTGAAAGTTTGCTAAAATCCAGTCTACCTCTTGCACATTCCAATCCTCTTTATTTATGAACAAGTGTAGGCGAAACCCTGGTTGGTCTAATAAAGAGGCAAGAGTGAACATAGTCCAATCTTTTTTGTATTTTGTTACTAATTCTATCATCCGTCTATTACCTTGTATTCCCAAAAATTATTGAGATAATTATTTACTCTTTCCTCAGCGTCTTCGTCAAAACTGAAGATTATTCCTGAGTTCTTTGCTGAGAATAGTTTCTTCAGCGATTGTTTTGCGTTTGTATTTGCTATGGCAAAATATAAACTTTCATAAGTTAAAAGAGATTTCTCTCTATCTTCTTTTGTATGTGATACCATTGCTAAATTTTTGTCTAACATAAGTGCCATTAATCCCATCTCACTATTTGGCATAGTGGCACAATGAGTACAGTTTGCAAGAAGTTCAAAACCTCCAACTTTTCTATCTAAGACATTATCATATCCAAAGTCTTGTCTCATTCGTGCAACCCATAACTTAGTAGTGATTGGGTGTGGTTTTATTACAAAACCCTCATCAATAGCTTGTCTAACTCTCCCCCAATGTACACATTTACCTTTTGTTAAAAGATTTGTACCTGGCATAAATATTACTTTATCATAATATTTTTCGCTAGAGCCTAGAGTGTACTTATTATGAAAATTATTTACTATTTTTTCACATCTTTCTTCGTCTATCTTTATATCTGAATCAACAATGTGTTTAGTTAATTTATCATTTATTGGAGTACTTGGTACTCTTAAATATATTCCATTACCTAAAAAATCTGTATACAACCATTTATGAATAGTTGCATTAGCATTTGTATTAAACCAAACATCATATTCAAAAGGACTACCTCTATGACTATTAGGTATTACTCTTTCTTTAAATTCTGCTAGCCCTTCTAAGTCACTAATCGGTCTATATGAGGAGCCTGATTTCATAAAATGAGTTGGGATATCCCCCAAACTTTCATTTATAGTTAATGCTTCTAGTTTTTTATTCGGCTTTGGTTGTACTTTCATTCTTTAGCTCGAATATAACTCGTTCCATATTCTTTAATCTTTTTTCTGTTTCCTCTATCGTATCGTAGAGCGCTGCCATCATACTTTCCATTTTATTATTTAAGTAGTCTGGTGTAATTTTAGTTTTCTTTTTAAATCCGCCTTCTGCCATTTTAGCTCGTTTCACTCCATTGTGAGCCATCCCAGAAGGAGAATCCGTAGTCGTCAAGTGAGGACACTTCTGTATCGAATAATGTTCCTACCTGAGAGGCTGTTGTTCTTTCGTATACAACAGTAGCTGTATTAAATACTGTTGTGGTTAAGTGGTCGGTATCAATCGTAGTATCTGTTGATTTAGTAGTATTAAATGTAGTAGTAGTTGTTCTGTCTGTTCCAAAAGTAGTTGTTTTACTTGTTTCAAATGTTGTAGTTGTACCAAATACAGTTGTTCTAGAGGTTTCTGTACTTCTAGAGGAAGCTGTACTTCTGCTTGATGCAGTACTTTTACTAGTATTAAATGTAGAAGTAGTAGTTCTACTTGAAGCGGTACTTCTGCTAGTAATTGTTCCTTGTGAAGTAGCAAATACTGTTGTTGTACTTCTACTTGAAGCTGTACTTCTGCTTGAAGCTGTTGCTTGAGAAGTATTGAAAGTCGTATCTGTTGCTCTACTTGAAGCGGTACTTCTAGTAGTAATTGTTCCTTGTGAAGTTTCAAATGTTGTAGTTGTACTTCTACTTGTTCCTGTTGATCTTGTACTAATCCTACTAGTAATATATGCTGTCTCATAACTTGTTGATTGAGAAGTATTATCAACATAAGCTGTTTCTGTTGTAAATGTTGTAGTCCTACTAGTTGACTGTGTAGTATTTGTATCTCTAGCTGTGTTTGTAGCAAATGAGGTATTATCTATGTATGCTGTACTTGTTTCAAATGTTGTAGTCCTACTAGTTGACTGTGTAGTATTTGTATCTCTAGCTGTGTTTGTAGCTTGTGTTGTATCATATGAAGTAGACTGTGAAGTTCCTGTATTTCTACTTGTGTTAGTAGCTTGTGTTGTATCATATGAAGTAGACTGTGAAGTTGCTGTACTTCTTGCAGTATTTGTAATAAATGATGTAGTATAACTTGTAGATTGTGTAGTACCAGTATTTCTAGCTGTGTTAGTAGCGAATGAGGTATTGTAACTTGTTGACTGTGTAGTACCAGTATTTCTACTTGTGTTAGTAGCTTGAGATGTGTTTCTAGCTGTATTAGTAGCAAAAGATGTATTATCTATGTATGCTGTTATTCTACTTGTGTTAGTATTTCTTGATGTACCAAAAGATGTATTATCTATGTATGCTGTTATTCTACTTGTGTTTGTATTTCTAGAAGTTCCAAAACTTGTGTTATCTATGTATGCTGTTATTCTAGAAGTGTTTGTACTATTCGTAAAGGATGTAGAATTTGTAAATCCTGTTGACCTACTTGTATTGTTTGTAAACCCTGTTGCATTTGTAAATGAGGTATTTCTAGAAGTATTTGTAGCAAAAGAAGTCGATCTAGTTGTAGATTGTTGGTTTTCTTGTGTTACGTACCCTTGTTCTTCTTCGTACTCTACCTCATCATATACTGTAATATAACTTGTATTTCTAGAAGTATTATTTGTAAATGATGTGCCTCTAGATGTGTTAGTATTTCTAGAAGTATTTGTAGCAAAAGAGGTGTTTCTAGCAGTATTCGTATTTCTTGCAGTGTTCGTATTGTTTGTAAACCCTGTTGATCTACTTGTATTAGTAGCTTGTGCTGTATTATAGGCAGTAGAGTTAGTAAACCCTGTTGATCTACTTGTGTTAGTAGCTTGAGATGTATTATTTGTAAATGAGGTACTAAAACTTGTATTATCTATGTACGCTGTTGCAGTATCAAAGGTAGTATCTCTTGTAGTAGCAAATGATGTATTATCAATATATGCTGTTGCAGTATCGTATGTAGTATCTCTTGTAGTTGCCTGAGATGTATTATCTATGTACGCTGTTGAAGTATCAAAGGTAGTATCTCTTGTAGTTGCCTGAGATGTATTATCCTGGTACGCAGTTGTAGTATCAAATGTAGTTGTTCTAGTTGTAGAGAAACTTGTATTATCTATGTACGCTGTTGCAGTATCATATGTAGTTGTTCTAGTTGTAGAGAAACTTGTATTATCTATGTACGCTGTATTTGTTGTAAATGTTGTATTATAACTTGTTGATTGCGAAGTATTTGTATCTCTAGCTGTATTTGTAGCTTGCGATGTATTATCTATGTACGCTGTATTTGTTATGAATGTTGTATTATAACTTGTTGACTGCGAAGTATTTGTATCTCTAGCCGTATTAGTAGCAAAACTCGTATTTCTACTAGTACTAATCACTGTGTCATATGAAGTAGTGTAAGTCGTTGTAGTATTATAAGATGTTGTTGTACTCTTACTTGTATTAAATGTTGTTGTAGTTGTAAATGCAGTCGTCGTTGTAAATGCTGTAGTTGTACTTTGACTTGTATTAAAAGTTGTTGTAGTTGTAAAAGCAGTTGTTGTTGTAAACGCTGTAGTTGTACCCTGCGAAGTATTAAATGTTGTTGTAGTTGTAAACGCAGTTGTAGTAGTAAATGCAGTTGTTGTACTTTGACTTGTGTTAAAAGTTGTAGTAGTTGTAAAAGCAGTTGTTGTTGTAAAAGCAGTTGTAGTACCATACACAGTTGTTCTACTAGTGTCTGTTGCTTTTGTAGTATTAAATGTAGTAGTTCTACTTGTATCGAAAGTAGTTACAGTATCTTTATCTGTATTAAAAGTTGTAGTTGTGGCAAAAGATGTTTCATGCTGACCAGAAATAGTGGATGTTGATGTAGCCGTATTTCTTGAAGTCTGATGTGTAATAGTAAATGGCCCAGCTAATGAGCCATTATCATTTACATATACTTCATTTATTCGGCGTAGTGTTCCCCCATCGTTTAATGCTAAAAACGATATTTGGCGAAGAGTTCCACTATCATTGATGTATAATGCCATATCTGATTAACTCGAATATACAAACCATATATGACCACTGCTTGTTCCACTGGTATTTGTTGGTGCTGTCTGTGTAATTGTATATGGTAATCTTGAAGCACTAATTGTACCCCCAGTAATTTTATCTGAATTTAGTGTACCTGAGTAACTTGCATCAGAACCAATTGCAGCAGTACCATCAATTTTAAGTCCTGCGTCCTCGATGTTAAAGTCTAATTTTTGTCCCATTTTATACCTCTATTGTTGTTCTAATGAACTTGTACGCCATTGTGTCTCCACTTGCTGGCGTGACTCTTAATCTTACATTGCCACCACTTATATCTGCATCAAATGTTGCTTGTGCACCATTGTCAAATATAGAAGCGTATTGTGTTAAATAAACTATTGTTCCGTCATGGAATAATGATATTTTTAAAGTATGATAATCACTATCTGTTGAGTTTGTAACTTGTACTGTATATTCAGCACTTCTAAATACTGATGCACTGAATGAGTTCAGTGTAAATACTGATGTACTTGATGAAGTTCCTGTGCCTACATCAAAACCAGCTACTTCATCTATGTGAACTTTTTGAACTGGAGATGAATCTTGAATACCTAAGTTACCATTTACATTTGCTGTATCGGCACCATCTCCAAGTGTAACTGCTCCAGAGAATGTAATATTCCCTGTCATGTTTTTACCACCAAGTGCTGCACTTGCTAGTTGCGTAGTGGTTATTGAGTTATTGGCAATCTCACTTGAACCAACAGCGTTTGCTTGTATCTTTGCGGCTGTTACAGAGTTCCCTGCTAGTTGAGCAGTATTAACCTGTGCATCATCAATATGCCTAGTAAGAATACTATTCTGTGCTATCTTAGTGCCATCTACTGCGTTATCAGCAATGTTTCCTGTTGCTATTGTATTTGCAGCTATCTGGTCAGTAGTAATCTGGTTATCATCAATATGCTGTGTTAATATAGCATTATCTGCTATTTTATCTGAAGTAATGGCGTCGTCTGCAACCATTAGAGTTGTAATACTATTAGTTGCAATTTTTGCTGTAGTTACAGAATTATCTGCTAAATCTGCTGTTGCAATAGTACCATTTGATATTAAGTCTGATGTAATTAAACCGCTTGATATAAATGCTACACTATTAATAGCATTATCTGCTATCTTATCTGATATTACTGAATCAGTCGCTAGTTGAGCTGAATCTACTTGACCATTGTCAATATGTTGAGTAAGAATACTATTCTGAGCAATCTCACTTGAACCTACTTGGTTAGCTCCTATCTTAGCTGAAGTTACTGAGTTTGCTGCAAGGTGTATTGCATCTATACTGCCAGTTACTAATTCAGCAGAATCTACTGTATTAGCTGCTAAACTTGTTGATAAAGCTACTGCAGCTCCACCATTAAAGTTAACACCTGAAGCTGTTACATCCCCTGTTAAAGAGAAAGCTCTGTTTGTCGCTAGAGTAGTTGCTGTATCGGCATTACCTGTTAAGTCGCCTGTTACATCTCCTTCTACATCTGCAACTAAAGTTCCTTTTGTTATTGTTAAGTCACCTGTTGAAGCACCAGTAAATGTACCAGTACCCATTGTAAATTTGTTTACGCTTTCATCAAACCCCATGAACGCATTGTTAGAGTCTCCTCTTTCCATAACAATACCTAAGTCTCCTGAAGGAGTACCTGATTGTCCATTTGCTAGTTCTATTAATTTATCTGAAATTACTGTATTTGTTGAAGAAGCGGTTGTAGTTGTACCTGTAAATTCTACATTACCTGAAAATGAAACATTACCTGTGAATGTTTGCCCAGATAAAGCATCTGATTTAAGTTCAGAAGCTGATACAGCGTTAGCTGCTATCTCGCTTGAATCTACAACACCAGCTGCTATATGTTTAGCTAGTACTTGGTCTGTTGCTATTTTTGCTGAAGTTATATTATTATCTGCTATTTTTGCTGTTGTTACATTATTCGCTAAAATTTTGTCTGTTGTTACTGCACCTGTTGCTATATGTATTGCATCTATAGACCCAGTTACTAATTCTGAACTATCTACAGAGTTAGCTGCTAATTGTGCTGCTGTAATCTGTGCATCGTCAATATGCTTTGTTAAGATAGAGTTTTGTGCTATCTTTGTACCATCTATAGCATTATCTGCAATATTTCCTGTTGCAATAGTATTTGCAGCAATCTGACTTGTTGTGACTGTTGCATCAGCTATTTGATCTGCTGTAACTTGGTTATCATCTATATGCTGTGTTAAAATAGCATTATTTGCAATTTTTCCTGAAGTTACATTTAAATCAGCAATTTTAGCTGTTGTTACTTGTGCATTTCCAATATGTATTGTGTCAATGCTACCAGTTACTAATTCTGCGCTATCGACTGAGTTAGCCGCTAGTTCTGAACTTCCTATTGCATCTGCAGGTATTTTTGCTGATGTGATTGAATTATTAGCAATTTTAGCTGTGGTTACTTGTAATGCCCCTATATGAACAGTATCAATACTGCCATCTACTAGTTCTGCTGAGTCTACTGAATCAGAAGCTAATAGGTCTGCTGTAATAGTTCCGCTTGGAATTTGTGTTGCTGTGACCGAGTTTTGTGCAATTTCGGAACTACCTACTGCATTTGCAGCTATTTGTAAAGCACCTACTGCATCTGTTACAATTTCAGCTGAAGTTACTTGATTTGCACCAATCTTTGCTGTTGTTACAGAACCAGCTGCTAAATGTATAGCGTCTATGCTTCCTGTTACTAATTCACTTGAATCTACTGAGTTTTCAGCTATAGCTGCTGAATCTATTGAGTTGTCTGCTACCGATGTGATAGCTGTGGCCTGTAATTGAGCTGCTGCAATAGCGTTAGTAGCAATTTCAGATGTACCAACAGCGTTTGCTGAGATTTCACTTGAACCTACTGCATTTGCAGCTATCTCACTCGCAGTAATAGAGTTACTAACAATTTCTGTAGTACCTACTGCATTGGCCTCTAACGAAGTGACGAACGCGTTTTGTTTACCGATTAATGCCATCTTATGTTTGCTCCAAATATGATAGGACTACGTCAATGCTACTTGCAACATTGCTTTGTACTCTAATACCGTCCCCTGCCTCTAATACTACCTTAGCATCTCCTCCAATTACGGCTAAAGATGAATCACTCATGATAGGTGTATTATGTGTTATGTTTACTAGGTTTCCTGTAGAATTATCACTAAATACAGTATTTGCGGATACTTGACCACCACTTTGGTTACATAAGTATAAACCAATTACGGTACAAGTAGTACCGACTGGGGCTGCAAATACAGTCGTTAAGGATGTTCCTACATTTGCCGCTGTTGCTGTTTTAAATGATGATGCCATGTTCTTATCCTAGTGCTATGGCTAATGCTAAGACGTCATCTTCTGATGTACCGCCTCCGCCACTACTTAATGTAATAATGCTTCCATTAGCCGCTTTTGTAAATAATTTTTTATCCGTAACATTCATAGCAAGTTCATGTGTCGCTAAATCACTAGATTCAGGGACTGACCCTACTACTTCTGAACGTTTTGGTTTAAGTATATGAGCCATTCTTTAGAAAGTTCCTCCATCTAATGTGTTTGTCCATACTATTGTTCCGTTTGCACCCACTTGTAGTACTTGTCCTACTGAGTGAGTTGAATCGTAAGTTCCTATTGAAAGTGAAGCAAATGAACTTCCGCCATTTGCACCATATAATAATGTACCTTCTGGTAATGCACTTACGCCTTTTAATCTTAATGTATCTGAGTTAATTTGTATTGTAGTATCATCTACATTTACTGCTAAGGTATTTCCTGATTTTGTTAAACCATTTCCTGCAGTAACACTACCAGCTCCTGAGAACTGTGTCATTGTTATAACTGATGTTCCGATTGTTGCTGAGCCAGTTAAATTTGAAAGTACGAAACCTGCGTCTGCGTCACTTCCTTCTTCAACGAATGTAAACATACCGCCAGTAACTTCTGCTGAGCTATCTGCATCTGTTGTTCTTGTAAGAACGAATGGATTTGAAACATCACCAACTGTTGTTACTTTATAGATACCATTTTGTAGTCCCGCTGTTTGAGACTTTACAAGTACTCTATCATTAGTAGTTAATGTTGTACTATCTATTGATACCGCACCATTTGAATCTGCTGTTAAAGTAGCTCCTACACCACTTGAACCATTGTTATATGCTGCTGCTATATTTGACTGTGATGCAACTCTTACTGAATCTTTAATATCAAGTGATTGTTTTACACCGTCTACATATGCTTTGGTTACTGCATCTGTTGCTGAAGTTGGAGTACCTATATTGGTTACTTTGTTTCCACCCATGTCAACAGTTTGCGAACCTGCTACTGTCATTCCACCATCAAAATCTGCTGATTGTGTAAATGTTGCAGTACCGGTAACTGTTATTGTATCTCCTGAATTATCTCCAAGTATTACATTACCGTCTGCTTTTAATTGTCCATCAACTTCTAAGTTTGACGAGAAAGTAGCCGCATTGGTTACTGCTAAAGTACCTGCAATTGCTGTATTACCCTCTCCACTTGTTACTGTGAACTTATTTGTGTTTATTGTTAAATTACCAGGTGTTACAATAGAAGCTAAAGTAGCTACTCCAGAAACATCTAATGCTCCATTTAAATCTACTGCTTTACTGATTTCTACTTCTTCCGCACCATTTGTAGTGATAAATTTAACATAAGAACTTCCGCCTTCATTTATGTCTAAAGCTGCTGCTTCATTATCTGGAATGGTTAAAGAGGTTGACTGGTTTGCTAAACTTACTGTTCCGCCATGTTGAACTATTAATGAGCCTGCTGGCTTAATAGTTAAGTTGCCTGAAGATGTGTGTATAGTATTATTTGAGCCTGTTAAAACAGTATTACCAAATTTTAACTGGTCAATTTTACTATTAGCATCAACTACAACCGCTGAACTTGCTGTAAGTGTGCCTGCTGTATGATCGAGCATTTCGACATACAAGTCTCCGCCTATTGTTGTTACTGCCGCTGAACTTGGGTGTCCTATAAAGAGCTTTTTAGAATTAGACGAATACGCTAACTCACCAGCTGTAAGAGAACCAGGAGCGGCGGAACTACTACTTCTTTTAATTTTTATGGTTTGTGCCATGATTGTTTCCTATACGAGCTAAAAGCTCCCTGCGTCTACCGTGTCCGAGTCTGCTGAATTGTTACCTATCATTATAGGGACAAATTCGAAAGTGCCTGTGGATACCTCACGGTAAATCTTTAACTGATTATCATCAGTATCGTAATATAAATCGCCTTCTGCCAAGTCTGTTGTACTTGATGTTGGGGCAGTTGTTGATACAAAAAATTGATTGGCAAGAAAATTTAATGCGTCCTTAACAGTGCTTTTGCTACTAATAGTGCCAACACCACCTGAAAAGGTTATACCTGCTGCATCTGAAACATCTCCTCCGATTGCGGAAGAAATAGTTAGAGTAGTGGTCTGAGCTGTAGCGTTAAGAGCTGTTGTACTAGGAGTTATAGTTATTGTTGTTGCCATTATCTTGTAACATTTTGTGTAACTCTTGCTACACCTTGAATCAATCTAGTAATTGTATTTGCACTAGAGTTGTAAACTTCTGTATCATAATAATATTTACCTGCGGCTATATTTGCTGTAAGGGCATGTGCTAATTTCATAGTAAACTCGCCACCAGCTGCGTTAGATATAGCACAAGTAAATGTTGCTGTTAGAGTATTAGATGAGGGAGTGGGACGAAGTTGCGCTGATACCGTGTGGGTACTTAAATTGATTGCGCTACCACCTTCAGACAAAGCAATAGTCAGGGCAAAATCCGAACCCTGGTCAATAACTATATCATAATTTCCTGCTGCCATATTTATACTCCTATATGCTAAATTATATCAAAAATATGAGGTGATGTCAAGAACTATTTTTGAGAGGGATTGTGTAAGAAGTACTAGGTAGGTTCTGGATTATTAATATCTCGACCATATAGATTTGTAGCCCACCCATGCTCTAATACCAGTAAATTATCTGGACTATTTATTAGAATATCCTTTGCCCAGTTAACCATCATAGTCTCTGTTACATTTTCATAAGGAGTTATAAATCCAGACATATCTCCATTTGCTTTTGCTCTCCATGGTAGTGTAACTTCTAACTCTTCTTCCCAAGTCTGGTCGGTTTGTCCACTTTGTAAACGGGCTGCATTTGCTGTTGTTCCATCTGTTCCTGAAACTTTTACTTTCACTTTTTTAATCATATTATTTTGCCTTCTTTGAGGCATAGTATTCATGTTTACATAGTTTTGAGTTTCATGTTGCACATAAGTAACTGTCCAAGTAAATTGCACATCTAGTGTTGTAGTTACTGGGTCTCCATTTCCGTCTGTTCCTGTTTGTATTTCAAAATTCATTATTGTTTCTGATTGCCTCCTACGTTATGTGCTATGTAACCTGTTCCATTACCACCCCTTACTACATAAGTATCATCATCCTCTACATTCATATTGTGTGTTATGCAGTTTATTGTTTTTCTTGGTATTGCAAATATTTCTTCTAGTGTTCCATCTTCTCTTACTAAATTGTCTCCAACTACTAGGTCTGATACTTCTACAAATTTAAATACATTGTCTTTAAAAACTAACATTGGATGTTCATTAGTAACTTTTAAATTATAATTAATCCAATAGTAATTATTATATTCGTGGGGATTTGTAACTTCTATTACATTTGAAGTACCAAAACTCCCACTAGCAATCTCTGTGGCAGTCCAAGTTTTCCAGGCATCTTCATCTAGTGATAAACTGGAGTGTCTAAATGATTTTACACTTTCTCCAGCTGTTACATCTTCAATATTTTTTAGTGAGCCATCAGCCATTACGACAGGAGTACCTTCAACGAAGCAGCCACCGCCGCCACCGCCGCCTCCTCCGCCGCCGCCTCCACCACCGGAGCCTGTTGTTACACTAAATTCATCACTAGATGCACCAATAGTAACCACTGACTGTCTTGTGATGCTGTTAAAAATTGATGAAGTTATTTTAACATTACAATAACTTCCATTTGCGATTTGGGCGTTTGCTGTTCCAAAACTTCCATTGTCAATTTTAAATTCTGTGTAGCTGGGATTAGTTATACTTACAGTTTTTGTTCCTTGAAATCCACCAACTACTTGTGTATTTGAATAGAAAGCAGTACCTGTTGCTACACCAGTTTGATCTGCAAAACTAAATAGTGGGTCTGTTGTTCCAAATTTTAAGAATCGTGCCTCCGAAGTTCCTAAATAGTCTAGCCCTGTATCTGCTTGGGCTCTTATGTAAACTGATAATGCAGAACTTCCAGTATAAGTAAATGCGATTGGCATATTTGCTGTTTGAGCAGAGGAGTATATTCTTGTTCCCCCTGATATTAATAAATTTCCTGCTGTATATTCGTGAAGCTGTGGAGTTTCATATACTAAAGTTCCTTGTGAACTGTTTGATGTTCCTGTTCTTATTTGAATACTTACAGTTTTTACATGGTTGGTATTACCAACAAGTCTTACATACCCTTGATAGAATCCAGCACCAGAGCCAATTTCTACTAGACGCTTATTTGCCATAATATTTGTAGACCAACCACCTATTGATGCTCCTGAGGCACTACCACCATTTGAAGGTAGTACAAGTGTTCCATTTACAGTAATATCATCTCCTTCTAGTGTACCTTTGAACTTAGCATTACCTGAACTATCTATATGAAATTCTTTTGCATGTATTGACCCTGCACTATTTAATTGTATTCCCTGATTTGTAAAATTGTTCGCTTGTACTGTTGGACTTCCACCTGAGAAAGCCCCAGAGGTAACTGTCCAACCACCTGTTGTTCCACCTTCAATATTTAGAGTTAAAGAATCTGATGAGGATATTTTAGCGTTTGTAATAGCATTTGCAGTTATACTTGCATTGTTAACAGCGTTTGCTACTATCTTCGCATTTGTAATCTGATTTGCTCCAATGTGTATAGTATCAATACTACCTGTCTTTATCTCTGCTGAATCAATAGCATTTGCAGCTATTAATGCTGATGTAATAGCACATGCGGCTATCTGTGCGGTGCCTATTGTTCCTGAGAGTTTGTTAGTTCCGACTGACCCAATCATAGCATTAGTAATATCGCCAGTGCCAACACTAATTTTTGCAAAGTCAATGTCTCCATTCGACACTGATACTTTTGCGAAGTCAATCCCTGCTGAAGCATTTATTTCTGCATTAGTTATAGTACCACCTACAATTTTTGCGGCAGTAATTGAGTTAGCTGTTATATTATCTCCAGTTACTCCATTGTTTTGAATAACAACACTATCAACAGAGTTAATTGCTATTTGATTATTAGTAATAGAGTTTGCAGCTATAAGAACTGCATTTACTGAGTTTGCTTGAATTTCTGAAGTTTGAATAGCATTTGCTGCAACAAGAGCTGCTGTAATACTGTTGGCAGCTATCATACTAGTATCAATTACATTTGCTGCAACTATTCTTGAGTCATTTATAGAATTGTCGGCTAACTTAGTTCCTGAGATAATAGCATTCCCTAATTTACCTGCTGCATCAATAGCTCCATCTGCTATAATAAGACCATTTACAGAGTTAACTGCTATTTCACTACTTCCTACTGAGTTTCCTATTAGTATTGTACCGTTAACTGAATTAGCAGCTATTTCTGAACTGCCTATACTGTTTGCTGCGATTTCTACATTTGTAATACTATTAGCTGTGACTGTAAAAGCGCCTACTGCATTTGATGTTAACTGTGAGGATGTAATACTATTAGCTGCGATCGCTACTGTTCCAATTGAATTAGCCGCGATTTCTGAGCTTCCTATAGCATTAGCTGTAACGGCTATACTACCTATTGAGTTTGCAGATATTTCTGAACTGCCTATAGCATTTGCAGTTATTGCTGCACTACCTATTGAGTTTGATGAAATGTGAGAAGAATCTATTTCTCCTGCTATTATGTTTGCAGCATTAATACTGTTCGCTGCTATGTGTGAGTTGTCAATCTCCCCTGCTACTATTGCTGCTGCTCCTATTGAATTAGCTGTAATATGTACCGAGGTAATTGCATTGTTGCCTAGTTGAACACTTGTAATTGTATTGCTACCAATCTCTGCAGAATTATCTACTGATTGTTTATTTGTAAAAGGTTGATAACTATAAGTACTGCCACTTCTTTTAACTGCACCAATAATAGTATCTTTCATATGGTCTATAGGTAGACCTTGTTTAAATATTTTTGCACCACTATATGAAGTAGTTGGACTACTGTCTAAGGTCATAAGAGTATCGCTAGTAATATTTATAATCTTACCCATGAATCTGGCAGCGTTCTCTCCTAGTGCTACAACATCTCCTTCTTGGAAGTCTGTAAATGAAGTGCTTGAACCTGTTATTTCTGGTTCTCCTGCTGTTGATGATATAGTTCCTGAAACTTGTACTAAATCATTATTTGATTCTCCAAGTCTTGCTAAGAACTGATAGTCATATGTTGCGGAAGTATCTGCGTCAGCAGCTGTAGTATCTGTAACTACTTTTACAGCTCTTAGCGGATCAGTCCTTGTTGTGCCTCTAGCAGTATTACCATCATAATCATAAAGTAAAAATGCTTCATCACCATCTGCCATTCCTGAAAAAGCTTGAGTTGTAAAATTTGTGTTTCCACTATTTACAATAATAGAACTTACTCCATTTGGTGGAGAGAATACATATGTGCTATTAGCAAAAGTTACTGTTCCATTTGCTTCTGTTACTACAGGTACAGTAGTTAATATACCCCCTTTTTGTATACCACCATTTAGTCCTGCATTTAATGTACCTGCTCCAAATATAGTAAATAATGCTTCATTGAATACACATAATTTTTGTACCCATCCAGAAGTTTGTCCATTTATAGCTACAGTCTGTACACGAATTGTATAGTTTCCTGGAACTACTTGGTTAACTGTAAAATCTGTTTTGTCATTTGAATTTAATCTAACTGTAGTAAACTCTCTATTTGCATCTTGGTCATTATTTGCAGTTATAAAATTATGCTGAATATTATATCCTGCTAGATGTTCATATACATCAGTGAGTGAATTACCTTCCGAATCTGTTCTTTCTGTTGTTGGATGTGTCCAGTTTATAACTACTGAGAAGTCATTAGTAGTATCTCCCTCTCCTACAGTATCTCCTCCAGCTGCATCGCCAGGTACTATAGATGAAGTTACTCCAGTTGGAACAGGTATTATATCTGTTCTTTTTGGTGTTTGAGCTATATCTGCATAAGTAGGAATTACCCATCCTCTATCAACTGCGTCATATTTTTCAACATGATACTCTGCTGCGTTAATGGTATAATTCATATCATCTTGATGACTAATATTTGTAATTATAAACTGTCTTGTACTTCCTGTTACATCTCCACCTTCTTCTTTAATTCCTGTTATAGTAAATACAACTTCTCCATTCGGAGCAGAACTAAAAGCGCTAGATACAGTTACAGAACTAGAATCAAAGGAAGATATTGTTTTGCTCTCCACTCTAACATCATCTGACCATATGGTTTGAACTACATTTCCTGCATCATCTTTTAAATTAGAAGTTTTTGCATGAGTATCTATAGCTCCACCATCTTCATCTACAAGTATTAAATCTCCTTGATTATAAACAACACTATTAATTGTTGCAGTTGGTTGTGATAAGTATGCACCACCACTAGGATATATTAAATTTAAAGTAAAGGCATCATCATTATTTAGATAAGAACTAACATCTCTATCAGTTTTTATGACCGTAGTAGATGAAGCGCTTGAAGTAGTAACACGACCACTTGCACTAACATTTGTTAAATCAGAGTCTTGAACTGATATAACATCTCCTGGTTTTAGCATTGAACCATTAAGTCCAGTTGAAAAACTAACTACTTCTTCTTCTAATTTTTCTGTGTATAGTTGATATTTACCATGTCTTATTGCTTGTCCTTGAGAAGTACAACCATATGCTGTAATATTTTTTCTTCTAAGTTTACCTGTTCTTGCTATTTCGTCGTGGTCTTCTACAACTTCTACTGCTTTTTTATATCCGTTCTCAGGGTCGTTCCAGCTAACAGCTATTTGATTATGTCTGTGTCTTGCTGCAGTTCCTGAATATGCGAACTCTCCCCCAATAACATTAGATTTATTAAATGCATATACAGGGCCTTTTTGTATATTAGACCCTAAGCTAACCTGTCCATCATACCAAAGTAACATTGAACGAATCATTGATGCCATATTCTTTAACATCTTAATTGCGTTCATATCTTTTGATATGTATAAATTACAAGTAAATCTTGGTTCTGTACCGCCTTTTCCGTCTGGCACTAATTCATCACAATATTTTGCTAATTGAAATAATGTATACTTATCTATGCTACTAAAATCAAAATCTTCATCGAGGTATTTACCTAGTCCGTATCTTTGATTTGTTAATAAGTCATAGAATACCCATACTGGGTTACTTGTATAAACTGGTTCATAGTTTGCATGAGTAGGAGAGGTAAATACTTTTTTATCTCCTCTAAAGTTTCCGTCCCAATCCGTAACTGAACCTGTGTCAGTACCATTAGTTACATGTCTAGTGTAAGCTGCATTATTTCTTCTTAGTCCTGTAGTTATATTTAGTTCGTCTTTTGGAAAATAATTTGTTGGAACTTTAACTTTCATTCCACGAATTAAATAGCCACGTTTTGGTATTTGTTGGAAGTCTTCCGCATCTACAACCACCGCTGCATATGCTGTATAAGGATAAGTTAATTTATCTGTAATAATATTTTCTATTTGTTTTATTACACCTGAATTGCTTTGTTGCCAACTATTTTCTTTTTGATTGACTGCTGATATTCTTTCAAATTTAACTCTATATGCATCAAATGGTTGATACTTACTTATATCAAAACTAAATACATGAGCAAAAGGTTGTTTAGTTTTCTTGCTAATTTTGCCTGATGAGTAAGATTTAGAAGCACCATTTGCATGATAGTCTGCTCTTGAAGAAGATACTGAAGATCTACCTACTTTTGTTACATCTGTAAAAGTACTTCCGCCATCTCTAGAATACCCAAAAGTAATTCTATATTCGGCAAAGCCTGGCCCTAATTTTCCATTCTCTTTTTGAGAGATTAATTGATTAAATTGAAGTGTACATTTTAACATATCTACTTCTGCGGGGTTACCAACTCCCATAGTAGAAGAAGTAATTGTTAAAGCTGAGCCTGTATATGAGTCTGTATTTTCAAATCCAAAAGTACTTGCTGAAGGATATCCTGTTCCTGAAGTAGTACCAATATTACCTCCAGATACATTATGAGCTACTGAAGCACTTCCTATTCCATTTGGTGTAGGTAAGAATTCTTGTTCTCTTGTTCCTGTTCTAAAAGCAAATCCAAAATTTTGATAATTATAAGTTGGTTGGTCTGTTGCACTTCGTGCTGGACTAGACATAATAGCCATAGTATTAGCAATATTTACACCACTAGCGGCTATGGTTGCTGTATTACCACTGAAACTAGCTATATCTTTTACTAAATCTATAGAAAGTGCGGTATTAGTAATTGTTGTCATTGGAGTAGTATCTACTCTTACAGCAGCAGTATTGATAAATTCAGTTACACCTGCTATAAGTTGACCACCATCACGACCAGCTCCATCAATACGAATCATGGGCTCCATTCCTTGACCACTCCAAACATCATCAGCTGCAAATGTTAGATTAGATAAGTTTGTTGATACGACTATATTATTTCCTGCCGTAGTATTTATAGATGAAGAAGTTTTCTTTTTGCCCCCAAGAACTAGTAATTGCCTAGTTCCATCGCTTGTAGAAGCTCCATTAAACATATTTAAAGTTGTGTTATCCGTTAATACGCCTGTAGAGGCTACATAACTTGCATCATAAGATATTTGGGGTGATATAGTTCTAGCATTAACATTGTTTGCAACAGGATTGTCATTTAATCGTATACTAGATACACCATCTTTTAATCCTTCAATCGGGCCTTCAGATAGTACATCATAAATAACAGCAGTTTGAGCACGCGTTGTTGTGCTTTGTACTCCTGCTGAATCTAAGGGCGCGTTACCGCCACCACTACCTTCTGCTATTTTAATTGCCATTATTCTGCCTCAAATTGTTGCCAGTCACTGTTGCTTCCTGCATTGATAGCACCACCAGCACCACCACTACTACCACCTTGTCCTTGACCACTGTTAGTTCCTTTAGAAATAAAAGTATATCCTTGATTGCCTCTAATTCTTGTATTTGTAAAACCAAAGTTTACTACTGCTCCACCTACTTCCATTTCTCCGTAAGCTAAAGGCACAGGTACTCCTGATTTTGTATTATTTGTTGGCCCGTTGAATAGTGTTGAATCTTCTTCATTTAATTCTTCGGGGTCATCCATTGTCATTTCTATTATACCCATAAGTGCTAAGTTTACACCAACTGTAAACATTGCTGCTGCAATATATTTTGCTGATGTAAGACTAGGGTCCCACATTATAGAAGCTACAATAAGTATTATTCCAATAATTGTTTTTATTACACCATCTCCACTACCTGCTGGAACTGGAGAGATTATTATATCGTCTTTCCCTAGTTCCATTGCGATATTATTATAATCCATAAAGTCTTCGCCTTTTTGTACTGTAAACTCTACACCATTTTCTGTGCAATCCATAAGGTAAGTACGAAGTCCACCTTTCATAGTATCAATGGCACGCATAGCTTCTTGAACAGTTTTTACATTCAGTCTATGTACTTCTCCGAATAGTTCTCCCATTCGTCCTTTTAGTATAATATTTCTCGTCATGGTTGTAATATCGTGTATTCTTTGTCGGGATAGGAAACGATTAAGTACGGGATTCCTACCTCGCGACATTGTTTTTTGTCTACTTCGCTTGGGTGACAATCTTGGTTATAGTGACTATGGACTACATATTTTATTTTCGAAATGAGTTGATACATCACAAAAGTTTTTGGGTCAATTTTAAAGTCTCTCTCGTTTTCGGAAATATTTTCAAGTGGAATATATTTTTCATTGTTTCCATCCTGTACAACAAGTCCACAACATTCACGAGGTGCTTCTTTACTAGCATGAGTATAAATTTCTTCCATCATGAGAACGCCTTAGCTGCAGGGAATCCTCCAAACGGAAGTTTTGCATCTGTACTTGGATTTGCTATTGGAGTCGAACCTGCACCCCCAGTTGGTTTAAATCCAAATCGTCTTTTACAGCCTTCTGTACGTTTACTACATCCGTCTCCTCTTTCCCAATATTCATTTGCTGTTGGTGCAACACTTTTATTGGGTGCTTTTGCTTTCCACAGCTGTACTTTGTTATGTGTAGATGAGGTTGCTACATTATCTGTAAATGTTACATAGTCATTACATCTATCGTCACTATAAGTAAAATATTCAGTGCCATGTGAATATGCACCAAACACCCTTACTCTATTAAAATTTGCATTAGTATCACTTGGTGTTCCTGGCGAACTCGTTGATTTTGTTGCTTGCCAGTAATTATTTATCGTAACACTTGATGAAGTACCATCCGCGGCATACTTTGTTTTTGTTGAAGTAGTTTTATAGTAATTATTTATAGTTATTGCACCACTTGAATAAGTAGTAAAACTAGTTGAACTTGGAATGATATATTCGTCATCTGTATTTACATAGATAGTATATTCTGTTCCTGTTAAACCTGTATGTTGTGGATTATATTTTCCTTCTAAATGCCAAGTACACCCACTTTGTGCTTTCTGATATTCCGATAAATGGTCACCTGCTCCTTGATATAAAAAAGGACATCTATCTGGCAAAATATTTCTAGCTGGTATCTTTACTCCCTCTAAATCGAAAGGAGCAACACATTCAATAGTAACATGTTGTTTTGTTTTTTGTTTTATTCTATCCATTGTGTAAATATCTCTTGGAAACTCTTGTGGAGGACTTGCGTCTCCACTTTCTCCATAAAGATATTTTTTCAATGTAGTTCTCTTTATAAACTTTAATCCTAGAAAACTCTGATAATCAATAGTACCTATTGCTGCTGAAAAAGCTGTAGTTGCATTAGCGATAGTTACAGTTGGTCTTGCTATAGCTCCATCGTTTTTATACTCTATGCCTTTTACTTGTGCAGGTATAGCAACATAAGTATTAATTTGAGAATTATCATTATAATCTCTCATTTGAACAGTTGTTAAATCACTATCAAGACCACTTGTAAAATATATGAACTGTCCTTTAGAATATTCTAATTCATATAAACATACTAGCTCGGAGCCAGGATCAAGTTTCTGTAAATCTTTTGTGACTAAGTTCTCTGCCATTATGCCTCATATACTCTAATAAAAGTTGCAGAACATGTATAGTAATCATCATAATCCCATTTTTGGTCAAAAGATTTTACATATACTTTTACTGTCTCTTCATTTCCACTTGCATTTGTATCTGCAAAAGTAAAATTAAATGCAGTTACTCCATTTGTACTTTCAAAGAATCCAATGATATCATCTATTTCTTCTTTTGGTCTAGTTGCGAAACTAACTCCAAATTCTTGATTAAGATTATTTATTCCTTGTGCTACTCTTTGCTCATAGCCATCACCATACTTTGCTTGAAATATTTGAGGTTGATTCTTTTTAGACATACCTTTATCTGGAACTATAGTCCTGTTTCCGTATGTTCCTCCTGTACTAAATCCTAATGCCATCTTATCCTCCTAATATTCCGCCTGGTCTCATTTCTTTTTCTAATCTATCTTGAACGACTGCATTAATAACATTACCTAATTGTGCTCCTGCATCTGAATCCACAGTAGTAGAGCTTCCACTATCATCTATATTTACAGTAATGTTTGTGTTATTTGTCATTCCACTACCTTTACCCATATCCACAGGTATGCTTCTTCCATTTGGTAAAGGAATTACTGCTTCTCTACCATGAAGTATAGCACCATAACCTGACGTTGGTCCACTTGCTACACCCCCTTGTGAATATGAACGACCATGCTTAGACATGATTCCACCTTGTCTTGCTCCCCCAAATCCAAAGAAGTGTAATAAAGTTTTACCTATATGTCCGCCACCTGCAGCAAGTGCTTCTCTTGCCATTTGCATTGTTGTAATTATCATTTGCATTTTTGCAACTGTTGCCATAACTTTTGCTGTTTTTTCTTCTTGTCCTGCTACTGCTCCTAATAATCCGATAGTTCCACCAAATCTAGTTAAATTTTTCTGAAATTGAGTTTGAACTTTGAAAGGGTCGTTCCCCTCTCCGTCTTCTCCATCTGTTACTGGTTCTTTACGTACTGCTTTTGTAACCGTAACTTCACCCAAGTTTTTATCTAATTTATCTAAAGAGCCAATTATACCTGTTCCTTCATCTTTATCTCCGATTGTATTTTCAAGCTGTGCAATTTGGGTATCTACAGCTGCTATAGTTCCTGTTCCAGTTGAGCCCTCAGGACCTTTTAAATCATAGTAACGGTCTTGATTATTAATCATGTTCTCTTCTAAATGGGCAAAGTATCTCTCAGCGGCACTTGAAAGTAAGTCTGCAACCTCTTGCTCTAGATTACCGTCATACCCCATGCCCAACTGATCATAACCCATATTTCTTACTTTATCAGCATATGTTGTTCTGTCTTCCATAGACATGTTAGCTGTACTTCGATAAGTATCTACCATATTCATTCTCGCCTGATTACGAATGAAGCCCTCTGGAAGTGTTTTTAGGAATTCTTCATTAGTGCCATATTCTGATTCTTCGATATTAAATAGGTTAGTTCTAATATTAGCTTTTCCAGACATAATATCCGCAATTAGTTTTTCTCTATTTGCCCTTTCCTCATTTAAGGCCATTACTTTTCTTCTATCTTCAGAGCCCATTGATCTTTGAAGATAAGCATCTGCTTCAGTTTGAAATTCAGTTGATTCACTAAATTTTATTAAACTTTCTGAATCTATTTTATTTTCTAAATTTTCAGCTTCATTTTCTAGATTAGTTTTTCTTGTAGTTAATTCTGATTTTTGTCTTTCTGCAACTCCCTTTTGTCCCTCTAAGATTGCTCTAGTAATATCGTTAAGATTTTTTGTTTGAATATTAGATACTTTTGCTAATTCACTAGCGTGGTAAAAACCACCGTCTTCTATTCCCTCTTTAACCAGTTTAGCATGTTCTTCTCCTGCTGATAGTATCTTGTCACCAATAGTTTTTCCTTTTAAAGCTTCAGGTAACATAGCATCCATAAACTGTTCTGATAGTTTCTGACCAATTGCATCGGTAATAGTTCTTACCATATTCTTACCAATTTCTTCAAAAAGAGAACTATCTCCTCTTAATGCAGCACCAAATGCTTTACCTAGGTCTGCTGTCATGTCTTTCACAACTTTAATAGATGTTTGTGCAATAAGACTTTGTTTTATTCTTTCTATTCTATATGCTTCTTTTGCCATAGCAAGTTCTTCTTCTGCTAGTTTAAGATTGTCTTTCATCATCTGAGTTTTATCTTTTTGTTTAGCAGTATCAATTGCATGCATCGCCTGTAACAGGTTTGATTCTTTTTCTAACAACTTATTACTTACTTTTCTCATAGCTAAATTTGCTTTTTCAGTTCTGGTCATTAGGAACGAAAGTTGTTCTTGTCTTTTTATATCTATTGCTTCAAGTTTCTGTGCTAATGATATCTCTCTTAGCATTTGAAATTGCTCTAATTGTGCATTTACTAATTGTAAGTCGGCTAAATATGCTGGCATTTCGTCTGAAATAACTTTCAATTCTTTTGCTTGTTGTTGTAATAATAATATTATATCTTGAAAAGGAACTTTTGGTAGGCTTTGTGCTATTCTATTATTTGCTTTTACAAACTCTCCCTGTAATTGTTCTAATCCTTTAAATGCAGCCCCAAGAGCTTTTATTGTATCTGCTTGTCTAAGGAGTTCTTGAGTATTTATCTTTATACCTTTTTTAATATCCTGTGATGCGTCTATAAATTTTTGGTCTCCTGAAATTTTTCCTAAACTTTCAAAAGTAAATGCTAATTCATCACTAAATTCAGCAAATGCTTCTTCATTCAAATGCGCACTTTTTCTTAAAATTTCAAACTCTTTTAATTTCCCCATTAAATCTGCACTTGCAAAAGCTTCTGCAGTATGTTTAGCTCCTTCAGCAACTCCTTCTATAAGACCTTCTGCTCTTACTTCTCTCATTTTTGAAAGTTCTCCATTAAAAGTTTTTATACTATGTGTAGATTCTTGTATTCTTTCATTGAAAGCTTCTTGTGCTTTTGAAGGTTTAGTAAAAAAGTTATAAAGTGCTTTACCTATCATATAGAGTATAGAAATAACGGCTAAAGCAGTCATCATTTTACCAACTGCACTAACAACAGATGATGCCATTCTTGACATGGCGCCTTGTACTTGTGTGCTAGTAGCACTTACAGCTGTTCCAAATGTTTGCATACTGACACCAGCAGATTTTAAACTTAATTTCATGCTTTTTGACATTTTACCGCCATTCTTTTTCATGTCATTTAATACATCTCCAACAACTTTATTTTGAGCTTTTGTCATATCTGCAAAAGCACCTACTCCTCTTGACTTCTGAGATAATAAATTACCAATCTGTTGTCCTGAAAGAGCTTTTCCTGCTTGTAAATCTTTTCCTATTTGTCCACCAAACATTCTACCTTGACTATTCATTTCGGTTAGAAGATTTTGTTGTGCGATTGGAGTATTGGCTAGGGCTTTTTTGGAAGCCGCTAATTGGTCTTGTTTGATACGTAATTCATCAAGTTTCTTTGAATAGTATTCCGAAGATATTCTTTGTTTTTCAGCTAATTCTGCTTGTGCAGGCATTACTGATTTAATAATTCCACCTGCAAACCCAAGAATTGCAAAAGTAATAACATCAATATTTGCTTTACCAAATCTAGCAAAGAACTCTGCTACAGTTGCTATCGCTGGTCTCATCATATCAATAGTTTCTTCGAACGCTATTCCTAATTGAGCAATAGCATTTGCTTGTGGGTCCATAATTGCATTAATTTTACCAAACTTTGTTTCAGCCTGAGTTAGTACTTCATTTACTACTGCTTGTGATTTTTGATATATTGAAAGTTGGTTTTTATTTAGACCGAGAGCAGCCGCATATTTAGTCGTTGCTTCTTCTAGTCTTAATATAATACCGAGTTCGTCCAATAGTTCTGGTTCGGCTTTGGTAACACCTCTTATCAATCTGTTAAATGAGTCTGTCACATCTCGACCGAGTGCGACTGATACTGTAAAGGCTGCTTGTGATAATTCTCTTAATTGTCCTGCAGAAAGTCCTGCAGCTCTACCAATAGCACCCGCTTGTGCAGCTTCACGGAAACTAATCATTCCATTTGTAGCTTTTTGTAAATCTCTTGCTAAACTTTCATATGCAACACCAGTGGCAGCGGCAAAAGCCAACTGACCTTCTTTTAATACACGAAAATCAGCAGAATCCTTCAGGAATCTGAATACTGCGTCTAATGCGAATAAGTTTGCTGCGAGAGTAGCATATGCGGGAACGAGACCACCTGTGATCCCTTGTGACATTTTTGAGAAGTTTTTAGATGCGCCAGAAGAAGCCCTTGCAGCTCCTTTCAGTTGTCTATCAGCAGATTGGGCAGACTTCTTAGTGCCATCTAAAGCCTTAGAAGCCTTATTCCCTTCATTGATAATATCTTTTAAATCGGCCTTACCCTCAACGGTAACCTGTGCGCCTTTAATCTTTTTAGCCATTTACTTCTTCATTTTAGCTCTATTTCGAGCGGTCTTTTGTCTATCAGAGACTTTTTCGTTTATTGAATTAGAGTTTCTATCGTCAATAGCTTTTAAGAACCAAACAACTGTTTTCTTGTCTTCGATTTTAAAAACATCTAATAATGTGCCAAGTGCAGCCCAGTCCTTTCCCATAAACATTCCACTAGTACCATCCCAACGGTCTGGTAAGCATGAATGTACTAAAAATGCCTCCTGAACTTCCGATGGAAAGTCTTCCATCTCAGGTGGCATTTTTTCGGGGTCAGGCTCTTGACCTAACTGCTCACAAATATTTAGATATTTTGCTAAATCTATATTTTCGGAGAATTGTCTATTTATTAAAGCAAGTATTAATTCTACTTGCTCTTGGTAAAATTTTCCAACTCACCTACAGTTTCCGAAACCCAGTTATCGAAATCGCCTGAGTTCTTCATAAGAAGTTCCGCGTTTTCTTCTGTGTAATCCAGATTGTCCTCTAGGTTCAATTTGCTTGTATCAACTAATAGAAGCTCTTCTAAGTACTTATACTTTAAGCCATCCCAGCCTTTGATAATTGCTTTGCAGTATTCTACTAAGAATTTATCATTGTCAAGCTGTTCTTCATATGCCCTAGTTTTTTTATTTAAAACTTGTTTTACACTTCTGTTTCTTAGTTTAAGTAACTCTTCTCTTGCAAGATAAGTTAGTCTAACTTCAAAGCCTTCAAAACCAGGCATTTCTATAGAAACAGTTTTACTTGGAGTTAATAAACTCTTCAGTGATACTGGTTGTTTCTTTTCTTCTGTCATTATTTTTCCTATAAAGTGGGAGGCCGAAGCCTCCCGAATTTAATTTTAAGTTTAAGCGCCTACGTAAGTAACTTTTACTTCATTTGTAGCACTTGCTGCTGTTCCAGATGATAAGTCTGATGATAAACCATGGAAGGCTACATCGACTGACACTACATCTTCGAAACTGTGTGTAGGTAACTCAAGATGTGCTTTAGCAACTTGAACATTACATCTAGGTGTGCTACCTGAGCCACCAATACTAAATGTTAAGTCAAAAGCGTTAGTAATAACTCCTCTTGATTCCTGTAGTCTTTCAAATAAGTCTAATGACCCATTTGCTGTATCATTTAGATAACAAGTAAAGTTACCTGATACTGACCTTGTTCCCATTACGTGTCCTAATGGTAAATTAACTGTACCTAATGTTTCTGGTGTTAAGTAACTCAGGTTGTTTTCAATTGTGATATTACCACCTGTTAATGTTACACTATAAGTTACATCATTTGTTCCATCAACTGCTAATGCGCCTAATGTACCTGTTGATTCTGATACATCAAACTTAATTAGTAAGTCTGTTAATTTTTGTCTAATAAAGTTAGAAGTTGAATCAACTCCTTCTCTTATTAATCCTTTTGCGGTGTTTCCACCTGCGCTAGTATCTACCGCTGCTACTTCTTCAACTGTTTTACCGTTTCCAGACCATGCAACTTGTGCGATACCGTCAATATCAAAGTCAATTGATGCTGACCCTACTGAACAATTAGCTAGTTTGTAAACTGTTACGCCATCTGTTCCTGTAGTGTATGCTGCACTAGTGCTGTCTTTAGCAGCTCCTAATACAAAAAACATACTGAAATCGCCAAGAGTTACTTGGTTTGAGTTGGCAAAGTTAAATTCAGCTTTTGCTGTGTCGGATTTGAAGTCTCCGCCCATAGCTTTATCATAAGTTGCGGCTGACATAGCTGCCCACAAAGGTCCTTCCACAGCGTACATTGCGTTAGCATCTGCGTGGTCGCCACTAGTATAAGTAGCGTTACTACCTGATTTTGTAGGTCTCATGTAAGTATTGAAACTCCATTCAGCTGGAGCAAAAGAGTCAGTAAACATTGCTCTACCTCTCTTACTATAGCCTGTTGAGCTTGCAGCCTCGTTCAGTGTGACTTCCGAAGTATTCGTGCCTTGGCTGAAAGAAAAACCGTCCAATACAGGGATCTCATACAGAGCTGTATTAGTAGCCGTTCCATCTTCTGACCATTCCATGAATACTTTGGTATCTCTACTAAAGAAAAATGCCATTCTTTTCTCCTATTTAATATCGAATCTCGACTGTTATTTCACCAACACCGAGTGGTTCGAGTACTCCTTCATCTGTATCTACAGAAATGATATTTGTCTGTACTGTAGATTGAGATGCTCCTGTTGAATCATAATACGTTAAGGGATCTTTATCCTCTAGTATTGTTTCAACATCTTCTAACAATTCTTCTAGTGCTTCAATGACATCATTATCATCTGACACATACATTCGAACCGTTAATCTTAAAAATCTAAATCGAAACCCGCCACCATCATATTCGCGAGTTTCTGCTCCTGCTCCTACATGTATTGTAGGAAATTCTGTTACTTCATCCCAAAACTTTAGTCTTCTTTCTACATTTGAGACTGCTGTTCTATAGGGTGGAGTTCCATTAATTTGTTCTAATTCCAACGCTAGTGCTTCAACAATGGCTCTGCGACGCGTGGTATGTTTCCTTGCTAGTGCTGTTTCCATTATACTCTCCTAGTTGTTAAGAATTTGTTCCCTACTATCCCCTGTGCTATCTGTCTAATACTTTGTCCAATTATTTTTCTTGGGTCTCTATAAGTACTTCCTTGTGCATTACCTGGTTCAAAAGTTTGGTAAGGGTCTTTCATATATGTATACTCTATAGCTGTACTTCCCCTTGGACCAACTGTTATATTTTTAACTTCAGCACTTTGAGAAAATCTTCCTGTTCTAAAATTAAGTGCAGGACTGGTCATTTTACTTGCAACTACTTCTGGTAATGCTCTATTAATAAGTGTTGCTAGTGCAAGTGGATTTTGTCCTACTACTTGGTCTAATTTTCCTCGTCCTCGTCTACTTCTAAGTTTTGTGCCTGCCATCCCTTTGGCTACTACAACATCTCTTGAACTAGACTTATTTTTAGCTTTTGCTGTTTTTGCTTGTGCTCCACTTCCAGACTTTAAAGCATCTTTCATTTGTTTTACAAGGTCTTGATTTACTTTAACTCTCATATCTAGACCGCCCGATTTTGTAGTTTTTACTTTTCTTTTATCAAACTTTCCTAGTTTAGTAAGTAAGTGACCTTTTCCAACAGCTTGTGTAGCTTCTACTATGTTGTAACTATCAGACCATAAATCATAAATACTTTGACGATTCATCTTAACTAGTTTACTTACTTGTTCAACAAAGTCGTCAGCTTCTAGTTCAAGAAACTTTTTCATTTCTTTTATAATTTCTTGGTCTGGTTTACCTGGATTTAATTTTGGATCCAGTATAAGTTCTCCAGTATATGTAAAAGAATCTTTTATCTGTTTTTCACTTCTTCTCTTAGTAACTCTAGTAGTGCTACTAAAAAGGTCTTGCATTTTTGCATCTACTACTCTAAGAACTCGTGAGTATAGTCCCTTTTTTCTTGCTATACCTGCAGCTTTAGTACCTAGTGTCTCAACTGTGGCATCTAAAATTGCCATGTGACTTCTAGTACCTTCTCCTCCTGGAAACGCTCTTGCTGACGCTCCGGGTTGAAGCAAATTCTGTTCCCTAATAGACCCTTTTTTAAAGTCTTTAGGTAGAGTTTTACCATGAGAGTATATTATATCTCCAATCTCCAGTGTCGAGAAGAAAGTTTTAACTGATGCCTTTGCTGCTTTTGCAAAGGATTCTTCCATATTTCCTGGGTACTTACCAGTTTTCGTTCCAGATTTAAGATTCCTTTTATACTTCCAAGTTATAGAAGTAGGGGTAATTATAGGCGGTCCATCTAGTTTCCATATTCTTGCACTTTTACCCTTAGCACTTATTTTGGTTCGCATTTTTTGAGTAAATTCGGGCCAACTTACTAGTTTATTAGGATCCGCTACTATTTCTAATTCTCCACTTTTATAATGAGAAGTTTTACTTATTTCTTCGGCTATAGCACTATCAAAGTGTGCTTTATCTATTCTAAGTTCTCCTCTATCGAATAGATTTCCAAAATCAAAAGTCCCTTTTCTATTAGCTATTTTATTTTCTATTTCTTGTACTAACTTTTTTCTTAGATCAACAGACATTAAATTACTACTCTGTACAAATCCAGTACCCTTTTGATGTGGTCTGGAAAATCTGAGGAAGTTCTTATACCTGAAGTTCCTTGATTCTGTACAGTAGCGCCGCCTAATACTCTACGCTCTTTATGTTCGTCTTTGATATAGTAATTTACTAAATCAAAAAGAGCTAGCTGTAAATCTTTGGGTGTAGAAGCAAAACCAGCTTTATATGTAATTCTTACTGCTCCCATTCCTTTTGCCCAACCAATTTGTGCGCCTTGTTCATTTGTTCTTATTACTGCGTCTGCATCTGCATCAACATAGTACTGGTACTTACCAGTTGTTAATTCTTGGTAAGCTTCTGAATAAGTTGTTCTTTCTTCAACTTTGCTAACTTCAATCAACGGACTTTCACTCATAATTACGGTGCTTGTGTGATTGTCAGTAACGCTAAAAGTTTCAACTTTATTAGTGCTATAATAGTCTATAAACGAGATTCCACAATACTTCTTAACTAAATCAGATACCTGAGGTACTATAACAGCTAGACGGTCGTCATCCTTCTCGCCTCGGAGACCTTCCGCATCTTTGTATTCATTTACTGTTATTAAATCTGCCATAGTTAAAAAGGGTGGGTTATAGGTAACCCACCGAAACCTTAATTAGCTATTAACTAGCTTTGTACATCCAACCCCACTTAGAAGTTGCACCATCGATTAGGTCAATAAAACCTATTCTTTGAGAAGCCACTAGGACTCTTCTTTGGTTAGCTACTTCGTAGTCTGATTCAATAGTCACACCTCTTAATCTTGGTAAGACATAGTTTCTTGGGTTAACAGCGATAGCTCCAAACTTAGAAACTGCTGGTGTAGCAAATTCGTCACATAATAGTACTCTTGAACCGAATACTTGACCAATTTCACCAGAGAGCTTAGTTGCCATGTCGCCAACTAGGTTAGCATCTTGGAACTCAGCATCTTCAAGTAATTCATAGTAAGATCTTTGTGATACAATATAAACTACATCACTAGGATTCACACCATATTTACCCATGTTCTTTCTCATTTCAAGAAGATCAGTTGCTACAATCTTATCAGTTGCAAAAGCAGTTGCTGATTGTGTGTAGTCTGAGTCATTTCTTGCCAAGTGTAGTAAGCCTTCAAAAGAAGCACCGCCAGTACCGAAAGCACCGTCAGCATCATCACCAGCTAGGATAGCATTTTCCATTGCTCTAGCGTGTGATCTTACCATTGATTCTCTAATTAAAGGAAGAATCGGTAAAATTGCATCTTCTTCAGTCTCATTACCTAAGTAAGATTGTGAGATTAATTTTTTAGTAGAGATTGTTCTCTCTGTTAAATCAACACCTGCTCCATTTGCTGGATCATAAGCGTCACCTCTAGGGTCTAAGTTACCTTTTGGTGCACTTCCAGAAGCTGTTTGGTTAGCTGTAAATTCAGCATAGCCACTATCTGGTAGTATTGGGATAATCATGTTTGCAGAACTCATTGGGATTTCTCTAAATAGAGGTGCCAATACTAGCTCGTTTTGAATATCTCTTTCAATATTGGTTGAAACGATTTGCTCAAAATCTGCTGATGATACTTCAACACCTGATTGTTGATTTACCTTTTCCATCACACTTTTCGCATGGTCATTGTCCCATCCTTTACCAGTAGCTAAACCAGCAAATTTTGCGTCAATAATATCGTTTTCGAAGTCTTTCTTCCAGTTGCCTGAACCTTGTCTATCAGAGAAATGTCTTTTAGATTCACGAATGCTCATGATTTCTTCAGATTTTTCTGCTAATTGCTTTTCAAGTTCATTTACAACGGTCTTTAAGTCTTCATTTTTTTCATTGACTCTAGTCTCTAGGTCGTTCATTAGCTTTTCAGCACCTGTTAACCCAGCTTCAACTATAGTCTTTGTTTCTTCCTGTTTTGCTTCTTGAGCAGCTTTCTCTTCAGCCTCAACTTGAATTGCTTCTTGTTGTGCTTTTTCTTCAGCTGCCTTTGCTTCGGCTTGCTTCATTGCAATTTTAGCCGCAGTATCTTCTGCAACTTTTTTAGCAAATGCTTCAAGGTCGATTGAAGTTTCAGGAGATTTATTTTCTTCTGACATATCAGTCTCCATTGATGAGGATTTCTCCTCGCTTGGCTGCTCAATCTTAACAGCGTCTGCTGATTCAACTGAGTTAGCCTGTAAAATTTGTTTTTGGTAGCTTCTGTAATCTTCCATACTATCAAATGATTTTGCAAGTCCAAAGGTTGCCCCTTGGTTACATGGCACTGATACTACTGAAACTTCAAAAAGCTCCGCGTCCTTTATTTTATATCCGTCGGTTTCCGTCATATATTCTGAATCCTTGCATCTAAAACCTACGGAAAACGCTCCAAGGACTCCATCTTTAACTAATTGGGTTATATCACCTGCGGCTTTTGATATCTTTGCAGTGATATCTAAACCTTTATCTGTGACTTCTAAACCAGTGGCTCTACCAATTGGTTTATTATAATCATGGTTAAAAAGAATAATTGGATTACCTTTAAAGTTATCTAATCCACCTTTCATCCATGCTTCAGTCTCGATAATATCTCCAGCTCTATCTAGTCCATTTGTGCTTGCAGAACCTTTAATATTAACTCCGCCATCATCAGTTTCCCCTAATGATTTAAAAGTACTAGTCCAGTGATATATCTTTTCGTTATTTTTTGACATCTTTAACCTCTTTTTTAGCAACTTTTTTAGGTGCAGGTTTTTCAACCTTTACTTCAACAGCTGCTACCGAGACAGGATATCTTTTCTTGACAACTGACATAACTCTGCTCCAAGATCCAAATGCTCTTCTAAGCAAATAGTCTTTTACAGGTACATCGTTGCCATGTGATTTGTATGTAGCTAGATCGATTGTCTCAACGCCTTCTGACGCCATGAAATCGGATAAAGCCTTTACCATCATGTCTTTTGTCATTATTGCTCCTCGCTTGGCGGAGTTTCGCTTGGGCGACCGCCTTCTTCGGGATTTGCGGCTGAACCTGCGATATTCGCAGGAACTCTTGGTTGATCAAATCCACTGATTTCTTCAAGTCTTAATGCCTCCCTTGCCTCATTCGGTGTCATTATACCTGAGTTTACAAGTGTAGCATAATAGCTTGCTTGGTCTCTTAACTCAGGTTGTAAAGCAGGTATTCCGCTTATATTCTCATCAAGTTTGAAACCGAAGTATCTCTCGAAAGCATACTTAATTTTATTAGTAATTGGTAGTATGGTTTCTAAATAATATAATCTATGGTTTGGTCTAATGTTTGCATTATTACCGCTATCCATCAAAATTGGTGGTACACCTAACGC
>VMHT01071474.1_pt1 | contig 42966 bp, 60 predicted proteins | sample 4693611 | NCBI WGS metagenome assembly VMHT01 (sample SAMN12280063, study PRJNA550983) | marine metagenome | isolation source: seawater sampled from same location over 5 years 0.02-0.2 micron viral filtrate | place: USA: collected off the coast of southern California halfway between the port... ...
AAGTTAATCCTGAAGCTGTTCCTGTTACATTTGTCATAACACCACTTGCTGGTGTTCCTAATGCTGGTGTAGTTAAAGTAGGAGCTGTTAAAGTTTTATTGGTAAGAGTTTGTGAGCCAGTAAGAGTAGCTACTGTAGAATCAATAGCTATATCATTTGAATTAGCAGTAATACCTGTACCACCAACTACATTTAAAGTTATCTCTCCTGCAAACCCACCACCAGTAAGACCAGCTCCTGCTATAATTTCACGAATAACTCCAGCTTCTACTTCTTCTGTGGATAACTTAGGTATTGCTTCAGCAAACTCAGATTGGTATACTACACCATTTCTTTTTTCTTGTTTGATTAGTTTGCCGTCTTCAAGAAAAGATATTGTTTCTCCTTCTCTGACACTATTTATTGATGGTCTTTGTCTAAAGAAAGAGTCAATATAATTGACTTTATGTTCACCAGATTTTGGCATTATGACGCTCTCTTATATTTCGCTCTGTATTCTATTGTAATATCACTTATCTCTACTTTACCATCGGTAGTAAATTCTAATGCTATAGACTCACAATCTGCATCAACTGTAAAAGCATTTACCTCATATTGATTGCTATTTATGGTTGCATTTGCTGAGTTTCCAAAAGAGGTACTTCCATCAGTTGCATATTTCATTGTTAACACCGTACCCGCTGTTGCATCTCTAGCTGTTACATAAACTTTATATACCTTTTTGATTTTTCCAGGTGCACCAAAGTCTATATCTTTTGTTTGTAATGTTAAATTCTTTCCACCTATGTCTAGCAAACTATATTTTTTGACTGTAATATTTTCAGCTGTACCAGTTCCTGAATTTTCTTCAAACTCATATGCATATATACCGTCAGGCAAATGAACGAAATTAGATTGAGCTGGTGAATCTGCTACGCTTCTAGTTACTATACTCCAAGCTTGTTTAGCAAAGTCATAAACATATACTTTATTGTCACCGTTTTCTAATAAATTTACAGCTACATATAGTTGTTTGTATTTTTGGTCAAATGCCAAAGACATATTAGATGTAAAGTCAGTAGACCAAGTGTCATCTGATATATTCTCTGTTAATTCTTTTGGTATAGATGTTCCATCAAATATAAATACTCCTTCTTCATTAGCCCAACAAAGACCAAAAGGTGTTTTACATAATGCTTCTTTTTTAGTACATCCATGTCCATCATATTCTGCTTCTAAGTACCAACCAGCATCTGATGAAGAAGATACGTTTATTACATATATTTTAGATTGTTTAAAAGCAATAATTCTATTACCTAAAGATTCTACTGCAACAAAAGAGTCTCCGTCGTTAATACCTATATCAAGAAAGTATGAATCAGGAAAAGTGTTAAATCTGTTTACTGGGGTATAATAAATTCTGTCATCAAAAGTTTTATCTTCTTTGGATACATTACATACCCAAGCTCTTCTTTGTGCAACACAAGCACTTTTATATGCATCTATATCTACACTTTCTTCTGTGTGTGAATATCCATTAATACTATCATAGGTATCTAAGGCTGGAGATTCTATTACTAAAGATGTTACCTCTTTTGTCCCAGAGCTTCTGTATGTTCCAGAGCCACCCCAAGAACTGTAATCATCAAATAAATTTTTTCTTACACCTCTTTCATAATCTACATCTAAAAATAAACTCCATCTTTCGTTCTTGTCTTTTCTTCTAGTGTATATTCTAAATCCTTTTTCCTTTTCTCTAAATGCACTAGCTACATTTATTTTAACACCAACTCCTGTAAAAAAGTGACCAGTAGACAAACTTGCAGCGCTAGGTGCGCTTGTCCATACGTGAGGCAAGCTTTCATCTTCAGTTAAGTCGACGTAAGTGTAAGACCATTCATAATCTCCTGCTTCAAATCCACCGCCTCCAGAACTAGATTCTATTTGGTAAATCATTTCAAATTCACCAGCTACATTTAAAGAAACTGAGTTAGTTCCAAAAGAGCTAGCAGACTGTATGTTTGCATTAGCGTCGCTTGTAGCTCCTACTGCCGCTCCTTGAACCCAAGAAAATGTACTAACTCCAAATCTGCTTGTATCTACAAATCTTATTGCAGTTCTTACTGGGAAAGCAATATCTCCTGTTTTACCAACATGGCTTTCATCAGATATATACAAAGTTCCATCTATGTAATAAAAAACAGGTTTTGCAATACCAGATATACTATTATTAGTGCTTCTAGATAAATTTCCAGTAGTATTAAAACTCCTTGAAAGAAAACGTATATTATACGCTCCAGTTGAACCTTCGTGCAAAGTTATAACTTCCTTAGGACTTCCCTGGAAGTTTCCTCTGCTATAAGCTCCGTCACCAGGATTTGGGGCTGATGATATATCATATTGAGAGTTAAATGCAAAAGCAGTGTTGACAAACTCGCTTACTTCTATATCGCTAGCTGTTCCTTTAGATGTAGGAGCAACTGATGTATAAACTACACCAGAATTTAACAATACAGCATTGCTAGCTGATTGAACTTGATTGAACGCAATATCCCTAGGAGAGGACTTGGTATTAAGTCCTCCGCTAAAGTCATTTAATGTTAACATTTGTTTAGGCACTTAGCACCCGCATCCGCATTCACAGTTCATATATCTCTCCTATTTTTTGTTTAGAGTTTTTTTCACTTCTGCCCACAACTTGTCATCTAATTTGTTAGATGATTTAGCTACAAGCCAATCTCCTAGGTGCATAATGATAGCTTTGATAAGCTTCTCTGTACCTAAACTTGTAAGAACTTTACCTAATATTGGTCCCATGATTCCTCCTATTAATTAGCATTTCCATCTTCTACGTGCTTGTCTTATTCTAGAATTAGGATTATTCCTAGTCTTAGCAGAACTTCTTTTCAGTTGTCCTAAAGACCTTGCACAGTAAGACTTTCTTCTTTTAGCTGCTTTGCTACCTTTCTTTACTTTACCAGTAACAGCAGTTTTTAATTTACTCCCAGGATTAGCTCTTCTATAAGCTTTAACGCCTTTCTTTGTCATTCCAGCACCTTTTTTCGTAGGCCTGTAATTAGCGTTCTTACCCTTGGTGGTTCTTCTTATAGATTTAGTTTTTCTTTTTGCTGGCATTTTTCATTTTACCTTTACCATTGCCTTGCTTCATAGCTCTTAGAGCTGCAAAGTCAGCACCAGTAATTTTACCAAAAGGTTTGGCTACATCTATATTCTTCATTTTTCCTTTTAATCCTGGCATTATTGAATCTCCTTCTTAATCTTTTCAAAAACTTCTCTTTCATCAAATCTCATACTGATACCAGGTTCATATCTCATAACCTCTTTACCTTCTTTGAGAATGATAATAGTAGGGACAACCTTGATGTTCCATTCTTTTTGAATTACTGCACCAACAGTTTTATTATTTAAGTCTATCTCTCCTACGTAACAAAGCTTTGCTAGTTTTTCTACCTTAACTCTGTTTGCGTGATTCCAAGATGCATTTACCTGTACTACTGCACATTTTTGTACATTCAGCCCTTGTATTGATGAAAAGCTATCTAAGTTGACTGATTGTGAGTGCAGCCAAGATAGCGATGAGAAGAGCGTTAATACCAAGTATGATATAAATTTGTTGTTCATCCGTAAACCTCATTAGTTCTTATTCATGTCAAGTAAAGTTTCTTGAATCATTCTAGTATCATCTTTTACAGAGTCTACTTTATCTTCAAGTTTGTCTACTTTTTCTTCTGTATTTAATATTGAATCACGTATCATTTGGTCTTTTAAATCATATTCCATACGTGAAACCTCTGGTTCTGGTAGTTCTTTAGCAAGTTCTATTTCTGCTTGCAAGGAATACCACATACCAATAATCATGCCTACAGTGACTAGTATGCTAATAGCTGTCTCTATAGATAATGTAAATTTAGTTTCTTTTCCTACTTCCATCGTTGCCCCTTTATCTCATGTCTGCTGGAACTACAGCTCTAGTTCCGCCTATTTTATCGTTTTTCTTCATACCGTATCTACGTACAGCTTCTTTATAACTAGCCATACATTGTTGTGCAGACGCCATTCTAATTTGAGCAAGACCTGGGTCTGTTGCTCTAGAAGCTGCGTCCATCAAAGCTTTTGATTTTACATAATCTATTAATGCTGGTTGTAAAACATTGTCTATATCTATTGTGCCAGTAATGCTTGTAAGTTTATCTGGTTCTGAATAATAAGAAACAACAAGACCGTCAATCATTTGGTCTCCAGTAGAGCCAAGCTGTACTGCTTTTAATCTACCTTTATCAGTTTCTGTTGTGCTTCCATCTCCTTCTGTGGTAGCAATAGCTAATCTATCGCCTTCTACCCACCATACAAAAGTTTTGCTAGGGTCTTTATATGAACTACTTACAAAAGCCATTATATCTCCGTCCAGTTTGTATTAGCTGCTGTACTTGTTTCACTGTAGAATTGTTTTATCTCTCCATTTGTCAATCTAGGAATCTTTATATATTCTCCATCTGAATTAAGTATTGTACATCTAAATAACTTGTTAACAGTTATTGATTCATCATCATCTAATGCATACCATAGTTGGTCATGCACTAAGTTTGTTTTTGCATTTTCTATTTGATTGGTATATCTACCCATGTCAATTAATGCTTCGTTGATTAAGTTTAGTACATAGTTCTCTGATATACCAGGAACTGCTTGCAGTACTCTACTATAAATTTCTTTTGCTGTAAATTCTATCGCAGCCATTATAATACTCCTTGAAGGGTTTGTATTTGTTCTTTATATCTTGCATCTATTGCAGCATATTGTTTTTCATACCAGCTATATTTTGCTATATCTTTTTGTAAATTAGAATTATATTCTTGAATTTCGTCGTTTACCTGAGCAGCATACTTTGATATTTCAGCAGAAAATTTGTTAAGAATATCATCGTTATTTTGTATAGCTGCTGCCATTGTTTGTGCTGCATTTTGCAATGCTAACGCCTGGTCAGCTGCTTTGTTAGCTAAGTCAACTTGAGTTGCTTGTTGTGCTTCTTGTCTAGCATCAGCAGCATCTATGTTAGCTTGATTTAATGCTTTTTGCAAATCAGATTGATGTTTCTGTATTTCTGCTTGTATGTTTGCCTGATATCTAACATTCTCTTTATTAAATTCATTTAACTCGTTTTGTATATCTAAACTGAAGTTTTGTAATTCTGTATCTCTTTTTTTAGCAAAGATAGAAAAGTCTTTTTCATAGTTGGTTCTGTATAAGGTTACTTCCTTATTTATATTTTGTTCATACAATCTTAATTCAGAAACAAATTTAGAAACCAAGTCATCATTGTTTTGTATTGTTGCTTGCATAGTTTGAGCTGCATTCTGTAATGCCAAGGCTTGGTCTTGAGCTTTATTAAATTTATCTACATCTGTAGTTTGAGATGCTTCTTGTTGAGCGTCTCTAGCATCAAGCTCAGCTTGAGTTACAGCTTTTCTTAAGTCTGAATTATGTTTAGCTAGTTCTGCCTCAACATTAGCTCTATACCTTGCATTTTCTTTGTTAAATTCGTTAAGTTCATTTTGTATATCAGCTTGATATTCTGCTAGCTCGTTATTTAATCTACCTAATTGCAATTGTGCTAATTCTACATCTTCATTTGTTTCTAAAAATGTTTCAAACTGTGCTATATCAAAAGTTTGTGTTGGTTTAGTATAGCTAGGAACATCTCCAGATATATCTGCCTTAGCAACTGTAGCAACTGTAATAGCTGATACAGTAGAAGCGCTAGCATCTGCGTTTGATGCAGCAGAATAGCTTACTGTACCCAAACTTGGAACACTAGGAGCAGATGAACTTATACTTAAATCTGATATACTAACACTTGACAAACTTACAGAAGGCTTGCTATAACTAGGAACGTCTCCTGATATATCAGCTTTTGAGACGCTAGCAACTGTTATCGCTCCAACGGAAGTAGCGCTTGCATCTGAATTGCTCGCTGCCGAATAACTTATTGTTGATATACTTGGAGCACTTGGTGCACCTACACTTACAGTTAGAGCGCTAATTGCATTCATATTGTTCATGAGTCTGTTTAACGCATTTCTTCCTGCATATAAAACTACAGCTTCTTCTGCCTCGTCAGGGAAGTTTCCTATTGTACTATCTCCATGCGCTACAGTTATTGCAGAATTTACAAACACAACTCTACTGTCATTGCTTGCATTACTTCCAGGATATGTATTCAAAACATCGTTTTGTATAATATATGCTGGGTCGGTTTCTGAAGCAGCTTCCATATAGTTTGTATCATTAACAATACCCATCATCATAGGTGATAATTTTCTACATGGCATATAAATCTTACTTGCATGATTGTCATCCTTTCTAACAACCGCTAAAATCTTTTTTCCCTCTACATCTATATTGTTTGTAAAGTTTTCATTACTTGCTACTCTCTCTAGCTTATTTAGAGGAAGTACATTCATTACAGAGCGAGCACCAGCTGATAACCAGTCACTTAATGCTGTATCGTCAGTGCTAGCAAAGCCTGTCAAATCATCTATTCTTGTTTTAAAATCAGCCATTTCTTCCTTGTCCTCTATACTTTTTTACGTAATACTTCTTACTTGTCTTAGTGCCATACTTAGTATTTACACTATTGCCCTGTCTTGTTTTTTTCTTTCCGTTAGTATTTCTAACTTGTGCGCCAAAAGCAGGTCTTCTCATTTCTTTTTCTTTCTTCTTGCAATTGTTCTAACGTTAGTTGGTTTACCTCCAACTCCTTGAGCTCTTGCTCTTTTTCTTTTTACTGCACTTCTTTTTTGAGAAGCGCTCATTGTTCTAGCTTTAGAAGCTGGAACACATTTAGGGTATTTTCTTTTACTTCCCTTGGCAGACTTACGACCACATTTCTGATATTTACCTTTCTTTTTTTTAGAGCCAATATCAACCCAGTCTTCTCTAAACCACTTCCTAAGTCCACCCTGATATGCCATTATCTATAGCCACCGCCACGTTTTTTGTACTCTCTAACTAGCCAAGCATTAGCATAAGCAGAAGGATATACATCAAACTTACGTTTTGCTGCTGCTTTAACTCTAGCATACAAAGCTGCATTTGTAGGAGTTGGACTACCTTTCTTTCTAGTAGTCTTTCTCTTAGCAGTGCTTCGTTTCTTTTTTGGTACTACTTTTCTTTTAGTACTTTTTCTTACTGCTTTTTTTCTTGGCATTACTTTCCTCCGTGAGTTTTTACTACTGGTAGATTCATTGTTAATGAAGAACCCTTGTGCTTTTTATATCCGCCTCTAGGATTTTTCATTAAAGACATTTTACTACCTTTTTTCATAAAGTGATAACCTTTAGGTGCTTTAACTTTCATTATTTTTTCTTACCCTTTTTCATGCCTTTTTTCTTCTTCTTAACTACTTTCTTTTTTTTCTTCATTCCATGATACATTACATTACCCTTATTCCTTTCCCACGCGGTGTGGGTTTAGAGTTCTTTTTGCTTTCTTGCATCTTTTTTACACCATCTTCCATTGACATATGATTAATGTCAATCTGGTCTTTTCTAATTGCTGTTGCGAAAGGATTACCCTCTCTTATAACAAAATTAGTATTCCATTTACTAGGAGCTGCTCTTAGCCCACATGAAGGACAGTTAAAGTAACCTTCTGGATTAGGCTTGTCGCAGTGTTGACAATTAGCCATTATCCTTTAGCTACTACTATATAAGCAACTCTAGTAGAGTCAAGCTTAACTGCTTGAATATCTACAATAGCATTAGTGCTATCATCTAAAGTTTGAATATAATCATTAATTTCTTTAGCTAATGAACCAGCAGTTGAGTCTGATTTTACGCTAAGGTCATTAATAATAATCTTTGTAGTTGTATTATAATTCGCCATTTTTTCTCCTATTATTTAAAATTCTTTATAGGTTTCGGAGTGGGACTGGCCCACTCCATAGTACCTAATAACTATTATGATGTTGTTACAGCTCCATCTACAGCTGTCATACCGTTGAAGTACCATTTTGTACCATCGCAAACGATGTCAATATGGTCACCTTCATCAGCAGTTGTTCCAAAAATTACATTTGAAACACCTGTAGAACCAGCTGAACCTGGTGCATCATCGCTAGTATCAACTTCTGCTTCTGCGATTTTACCAAACATAATTGCTGAGCCAGCTGCAATAGTGACTGCTGCATTTGGTGAATCTTCGAAGATAAGTTTATACTGAGTTCCAACTTCTAAGGTTGTAGGTAAAGTGATAGAGTATGCACTACCAGCGTTAGCGACAAGTAAAATTTTGCCACTATCTTTAACTGCGTCTAAAGTTTTAGCTGCAGTTAATTTTTCAACTGGTAATAAATATCCACCATTACCGCTATTTTTTTCTAATATACTACCTCTTGCCATTTTATAATCCCTCCACGTTATATAGAGCGTGACATTCAGGTAATGAGATTTCAAGACCAGCTTCAGTCATAATCATGTCTTTTCTTAAATCTTCATCCGCACTTTGTACGTTTGTCATGATTTGAGTGTCACGATTTAAACCGTTACCAACTAATGGTCTATATGCCAATTTAGACATATCAGCCATAAGCATAAAGCCGCTTGCAATTCCTCTGAATAGAGGTTCTTTCACTAAGAACATAGAACCGTGTACAGTGTTAATTTCCATTAACTGGTGGCCAAAGCTACCTTGTACATTGTTCATGTTAACTCTGTATGGAGCATTTGCATGTCCAACAGAAGCGTCAATGAAAGCACCGTCGCCCATTTTGTTGAAGAATGTAATTACTGGCAATGAAGCTAGTACAAGTCTTTCACTTGAACCGCCTCTTGCTGGGTCAAATATAACTTCTAAGTCAGCAAGCAATCTATCATATGTAAGTTCACTCTGTGCTACACTTCTGTAGTAAGGGTTACCTGATGAATATGAAAATGCTGAATCGTCAATTACTGGTTGAACATTTTTAACAATGTGTCCAACTAGACCTTCAGTGTATTGTACTCCGTTAACACGAGCTTTTTGACCGAAAAGCATAGCTCTTTCGATATCTACTTTGTGTTCACGTAATTTTTGAGCCCAAATTCTATCGAACTCGTTTGCATAGCCACGGTATCTTGTAGCTATTGCTGTGTTTGTCATCTCACAAGCTGTTTTAAAGATTTGAGTATAACCAAAGTCATCTTCAATAGTATCTGAGAAAGTGTCAGGCGAACCTGTTCCTTCTCCGAATGATGTACCAACAATTTGACATTCGTCATTGTCAGCTAATACATTGTATCCTGATACATTTGAATTAGACAATTCAATAACTCTACCTGAGAAGGTAGTGTTAGCTGATTGTACGTTTGGTGCAGACTCAACTCTAACTAATGCTTGTCCATAACCGTTTGTGTCATCTACAGTTTTTACAGCTATTACCATTCCTTTTGTAAGGAAACCAATAGCTGAACCTGCTCCATCATCTACAGTAAAGTCATATAGATTTGGAGATGATACACCGCTACCTCCGTTTACGGCGGCTGCTAAGCTGAAGTTACGTGCAGTGTAGTTAGTGACGGTTCTATTTTCAAGATATCTGAAAATATTGTCGTCAGTAGCTACCTTAGCAACTTGACTTAGATAGACGAAAAAAGGTGACTCCTCTGGCATAAGTTCTGCAACTCTATCAGAGAAATCATACAGCTTTCTTTGGTCTGGAGCCTGTCCGTAATCCGCGCTTGTAGCAGCTGCGGTTATTTGTGATGACTTTAATTGTCCTTGATTAAAAGCCATTTTTATTCACTCCTAAATTAGTTATTTAGCTAATCTACCAATCTTTCCAGCGCTCATAACTCTGTCCCACACTTGGTCTGCTTCAGACTTTTGTGGCTGTTCGCCACCCTGAAGTACACCAGCAGGTTTAGGAATTGATTTAGTTTTTCTTACTGTTTCTAAATTTTCACTTTGCTTAGCACCTATTCCTTCATTTTCCTTCCACACTTTAATAAGTGTTTCAATAGGAAGATTAGCTTTCGGTGTTGTTGCAAACTGTAAAAATCTTTCAGCATCATCTTTTCCAAGATTGTGTTCTGAAACCAATTCTGTTTTTAAGTTATTCATCGCCATCTGACCTTGTAGCTTAGCTAGTTCGTTATCTACTGTTTCATGTACAAGCTTTTTCTCTTGACTTACTCTAAATTTGTAAGATTCAGATTCTGGCTTGTAGTAGGCGTCCCAAGGGTCAAAGTTATCTGGGGTTGTACTTCCCTCCATACCTTTATCCTCAACCGATTCTCCAGAAAGACTTTTTTCAATGACGTTGACTAATTCTGGTTTTTCAGATAAGACTTGTCTTAACTGAATCAAATCACTACTATCTTGTTTTAAGTTTTCGTGTTCTGCGACCTTCTTGTCATACATTGATTGAAACTTTTTAGCTTCAACTTCCCAATCTACAGATTCAGATGTTTGCACACCTTCTTCTACGGCTTCCTCTTGCAATGAAACTGATTGTTCCACTGTAGATTCAACAATTGGGTCTTGCTGTTCAACCTGTTGTTGTTCTTGTTCTTTTGCCATGTTTTTTCTCCTAACCCTGATTTAGTCCTAAGACTCTGAACCAGGCTCGTTATTTTTTTCTTCCTCCATAGAAGATTGCATTTGGTCAATAATACTTCCCAGTTGCATTACCTTTTCTTTTTCTTTTACTTTAGCGGAAGAAGTAATCTCACTTAAGTTTGATTTAAACTTCTCAACTTCTGTACGTTTTCTAGCAGAAACCTGCTCACGTTCAGATGTCTGTAAATCTCCACTGAGTTTCTTCACTTGATTTTCAAGCTGTGTAATATACTGTTGCATTTTTGCCATCTGCCCTTTTCTTTGAAGGACACCTTCTTTGTCAAAGATTTCAGTTTTCTTTAAAACCTCGACATCATCTACCAGTCCAAGTTTATACGCATCAAGATACATGTTGTATTCGGATACCTTGTTGCTAGGCAAAGTTGAACCTGATATAATACGAATGTCATGTTGACCTAATTGAATATCATTCTGTATGGTTAACAATTCATTTCGCTTATCATCGTACATTCTCATGTTTACTGAAAATTCAGTAATATCATTATTTGGCTGTACAATTCTAAATGTTTTTGCAAATTTATAATGGTCCTTAGCTAAGTTGTAAACAACTTGTCCTACCATAGCTAAACTTGCTTCAATATCTCTTAACTTTGATTTACCTCTTGATTCTCCCATTTCTGATAAAAGCATTGTGCCTCTAACAGATTCAGGAGCGCTGTCTTTAAATCCTTGTAAAAGTTCAGGTATACCAAAGTTTAAATCTATATATTTTTCTACCCTATCAATTAAATAGTAAAACTCGCTAGTTAAAGGAGCTGGTTGTGGGTAATGAGGCTCACCAAATTCTGGATTATATTCAATAACCGCATTTGGATTAGCCCAATCTTTTTCTAACTGACTAACACTATCAACACTACCCTCTGGAATTAAAAGTTTTAATCCAGCAGCAGATTGAGCGTGTGACAAGGTTAAAGAAAATAACTTATTTAAAAGTCTTTGTGAATCTTTAACCTTGTTCACATCTGATTTTGGATAGGGAGTATTAGTCCAAATGTTTGTAAATGGAACAATTGGATATATATCAGTGTTTAGAATACGCTCATAAAGTAAAGTGTCTCCAATGCTACTGCATTGAGCAATTCTTGTTTGCATAATTTCTTCTATCTCTATAGCACCTCTTTGTACAGCCTCAATAGTCTGCTCATCTTCTATAATAATATTATAAGTATCAGGGTCTATAATTTTTTCACTTCCATCTATAGTATTAAATATTCTATAGAAAGGAACTTTGATTTTATAAAATCTATCAAGTATTTGATATTTTTGATTTACATTATAATCTAAATTCTGTGCTTCAGCAGGAGTCAAAACATTATTACTGTTTTTTAAGTTAGATGTTGGATAATCTTCTCCGTATAAAGAATTAACACCAACTTCTATATCATCAATAAATTCTTCCATTTGAGGATATAGGTCTAAAACTTGCTGTCTGGTTAAAAAGGTAGACAATATCATTCCTGACGCATCATTAAAAAATCTATCTCTTGATGCTGGGTCTACATACACTCTAAAAGGGTCTATGTGCGTATATTTAACTTCACCTCTTCCATAGTCTGCTTCAGGGTCAATATATACATACATATATCCCAGTCCAGTAACAGCATAATCGTGAACAACTTGTTTGAAAGTACTATCTCCGTTAGATATATCCCAAACATATTCAAGTATTGTTCTCCAAACATTAGCTAGTTTGTTATCAGAGTCTTCTCTCGCAATAACAGAAAATCTTGCAGGTCTTGCTGTAAGCAATGATTTTAATTTGTCAACAGCAGCATATACTCTATCTATTACAAAATCAGCCTGCCCTACTGCTTGCAGCGCATCTGATTCGTCTGTGCTATAATGATTTCCTAGAGTAAAGTCTACTGCATTTCTTGCTTCAGCGTCCCATTGTTCTCTTGCGTCTCTCCAGCGTCTAAACAATTCTTTTGAAATCTGAGGCTTTGATTTATTTTCGTCGTATTTAGCCATAAACTCCCAATTTAGTTTTTAGTCTAAAAATAAAGAAATTTATGTATTAAAGTCAAGTAAAATTTATATTTTTTGTCCAGTAATCCAGTTTATGACTCTTTTAGACCTACCTTGTTCTATTTTAGAAACTTTGTCTTCTAGTTTATCTGCGTCGATTGCAGAGCTTTTAGGAGGTTTTGCTGTAGTGACAGCATACCAAAGTCCGTCAAGAAGGTCGTCGTTTCTGCCTTTTGGAAACTCAAACATTTCATCTATTAAGTTTGCATGCTCTTTCTTGACAAACATTTTTCTTCGATTTACAATAGGACAAAGCAATGCTTCTAACCTATCTTCTTTTTTGATACCAGCAGGAGGTCTTACTCCTTGAGACAATCCAGGGGCTAGCTTTCTATCTTTACCAACAAGCTGATTTACATAATCTTTTACTAATCCCTGCGCACCTACTTTTTCAACATTAACTCTTCTAACAGGGTGATATTTCTTTGCCATATCAACAATTGTTTTAGGCATGTCATACAAAGGAGAATGTTCTCTGTAGTAATCAACAACATATATGTTTCTATCGCTATCAATTGCAATAACCATAATTACTTGATAGTCGCTTCTTGCATTTGCTTCATAAGCCAAGTCTACTCCTATGTAAACATTTACAGGTATAGCAGACTCATCTACCATCATATAGTTAAATCCATTTCTTTCTACGAGATTTCCTCTATAATAATTAATCCTATCAATATGGAACTTAGCACTTTCTAAGTCTCTTGCTTCATTTAGATATTCTTGAGCAAACTTATGGACTAGTCCCATTTCAGTAAATCTTCTTTTGATATCTATGAGCTTTTCTTTTGTAAAATAGCTAGGCCATAGAGGAACATCGTCGACTATAGCCTTTTTATATAACACATTCCAAGCAGATTTTCTATCTTCTTTTTGTGCTTGCAGATATCCATCGTACACCCCTTGTAGGAATGAATCGTAGTGGACTATCGTACCAATAAGCCATATTGACCCTTCGTTTTCTTTGGAGTTTTCCAAAGCGGGTTCTACTGTTGACATTACCCATTCTTTAATCTCTCTTCTTCTTTCTGGTGTTTTCGTATTTAACTCTGACTCAAAGTCATCAAGTATAATGTTGGTATATCTTAGACCAAGCTGTGAACGACCACGTAGTCTCTGGGATGTACCTTTAGCAATGATTCTATCTCCTCTTGCTGTTGTAAATTCTTTCTCTGTCCACTTGCTTCCTTTTAGGTCACCAAAATAATATTGTAAAGCAGGGTTTATATCTATGTGATTTTGTATATACTTAATATGGTCAATAGCCTGAGACTGCTCTTCAGACACCCAGGCGATAAACTGTTTTTTTTCTGGTGGAGCAAAATACAGCTGATGAAGTAATGCTGTTTTAGCTAAAGTAGATTTTGCATGACCTCTAGGCAATATAATACAAACTCGCTTATCTTCTCCTAAAAGTATTTTACTTAGTTCATACTGATAAGGAGCAGGAGTTGACTTCATAAAATCTTCTGGCAGAAACATTTGACCAAAAGTCACAATATCCTTTCTTGCCAACTCCAATGCTTTTTCTTTTGCAGATAAGTCAGGTGGTATGATATTAAAATTTTCTGGCTTCTTCGTATTCTTTTTCATAGACTCTATCCATCATAACCATAGTTTTAGGTGAAAGCCAATCACCGTCAGGCACTTCTGTAAACATACTGGAGCTTTGCCATAATAAGGGCCCAGCTACGTATATCCAACACTTTTCTTTTTCTTTTGTATCGTCTAAAACAACATTGGCTGTTGTTCTAATATATAAACCATCTTTTGTGGATTCATACATGTCGTACATATTTAATTCTTCTTCAGTGACATCCATCACTTCTACAACCGCACCATTTCCTTTATTGTTTTTAATTAATGCTGGAAAAGACTTAGTTCCAGGAAATACAAGACTAAAACCTTCTACCTTTCCAGTCTCTTCAAACCCTCTTCTTAATGTTCCATATACTGCTAATCTCATGAATGACCTACCTCTCTTGGTATACCAACATCTGTAATACCAAAAGATGCGTTATACACCGTTAAACAATTAAAACATTTGACATGAGTAGTATCTTTTTTTTCTTTACTATATAAGAATACTCCAGTTTTACTCAATCGATAATAACATATATGACAACGTTTATTTTTCGTTATCTGTTTTAACTTCCGCCAATTTTTTGTGTTGGGACCCTTGAATTGCATTTAGTTGCTCCTGTGTAAATCCTTGAAATAACGTTAAAGACTCTGTAGTCTTTTCTGTATCCATCATTCCAGATATTTTCATTAAAGTTGTTATTGCTGTAATCTTATCTCTGTCTGAAGAACCTCCTTTATCTATGATATTCCTCATTTCTTCTAATAAGTAGTTTGGAGTAATCTCAGCTTCATTCAAGTATTTATCTATTTCTTCTCTAATCAATTTTTTTACCCTATCAGTTTTTAATAATAGTTTTGCTTGAGACTTAGCATATTTTTCATTCTTACTAGGAAATGCTTTCATGTAAGCTTCTACAACTTCATCTCCTTTTGCTACATACTTACCAAACAAAAACTCTTTATCTGTTGCATTTTTTCTTTCTCTTTTTCTAACAGAAGGAGATTTACCCTCTGTAGAGAACGTATGCATATTGGTTTTCATATCTCCTTCCATCCTAACTCTAGGACTACAAATAAAAGAACCCATAATAGTCCTAATAAATGTAGTCTCTTTTTTTCTATCGTGTTTTTTTAACACCCCTAGATGTAGAACTTGGCATACTTGACCATCGTCAGTAACTACCCAGTCATTTGTATTTGAATGACGCCAATCTGTTGACAAAGAAACACTTTCGTGATACTTTCTAAACTCGTCGACGTCATCATACAAATAATGAGTAACTCCTTTTACAGTACGTTCTCTCATAATTTAACTATTTTTCCTCTTTATCGTCAACATCTTTTTCAAGTTCGTCGATAACGAAGCGAATGTAGTTATTAGCAAGGAATCGTAATTCATTAGCTTGTTGGTCTAATCTCATCAACTGACCAGCAAGTTCATTTGCTCTATTGTACTGAGCTTGTGCTTCTTCTGTTAAATCAGAATATAAGAACTCGATTTCATTACCATCATTCATTATTGTTAGCTTTTCTTCTTTCTTAGCCATGTTTTCTCCTTATTACAATGGATTTACTTGTGGTGGTGCATATTCCTCTAGCTTACGATGTAGTTTTTCTAATATGACTACATCTGCTACATTATGGTCATAAACGTATTTCATAGCTTTTTCATCGCCCCATCTAGCTTTTTGCCACATTTCTGGTTTTACTCTTGTTTTACCAGCAATACCAAAAAACTCTGTAGCTGCCATTAATGACGAACGATGTAGCTTTAATTTAGATTTTACTACATAATATAGGTCTTTGTGTGACTTTTGCTTGTATAGTGGAAAGAATGTCTTGTGATACAATGCACGTGTTCTGATAAAAGGAATATCAAAACGAGTACCGTAATATGTAAATATTACATCATATTTATTCATTTCTTCTACTAAAAGCTCTACAATGCGAGCATCTTGCTTATCTGACATTAGCTCTTCTCTTGTAATTTTAGCTCCAGCAACATTCTTGTCACCTCTTCCTTTTATACACCAAGACAACATAACATCGATATTAGCACTAAATCCAGTAGATTCAATATCTAGGTATCCGATAGTCATCTCATGTCCAGTTGTATATCTGGTAGGTTTTCTTAATCCTAAGGATTCTATTTTACGAGATACTGCTTTATATGTTCTATTATATCCAGCAATACGTATTTCTTGATACAGAGTGAAAGCAGACTTAGCAGTACGTTCATACTGGTCTATAATTCTGATTTCATCTTCTGTCCATTTTACTCCAGGCATTATTTACCCCATTTGTTTTGTTTGACTATCATTGCCATTACTGCATATACTGCAATATCCATAAAAGCATCGTCTATTGGTTCATTCTTTGCTTTCATATTGTGATTTGTTGACAAGTTGATTAGTCTGTTTATCTTATCATTAAGCCTTACAATTATACCAAATAAGGCTGTATTGACTTCTTTTTCGTTTTTTAACGTGGTACCCATAGCAATATTGCCAGGACCGTAATCAAACTGTTTTTTACAAAATGTTAGGTACATTTTATTTAAAAGAGTCTGAAATTCTTTTTCTGTAGAAGGGTAGTTATCTTTTATGTATGAAAAAACGTCTTCTGCTGTACTAGTTTTTTGGTTCATCTGGAAAATCCTCCGCATCTTTTACATTTTCTAATTCACGTATTAACTTATCCCAATTAAGATTTTGACGTATTTTTTCTAATTCGTCTAGTTCTTGTTGTAATCGTTGCACTAATGCATTATTACCTTGTTCTTTTGCTTTTAAGATTGCTTTTTTGATGTCTTCCATAGAAAGCCTCCTACTCCTAATTGAAATAATCCGTTTGATATAGCGTCAATAAGGTTTTCTTTGTGTTCTAACCCATAATTGTAGAATATAGCGTGTAATATCTCATGTATTAACGTTTCTTCTTTCCTAGATTGATGTATATCAGTATTGATAAGTATGATATTGTCTTTTACCATATGCCTACCATACAATTCTTTGCTTTCATCTTCATGCTTTAGTGGTAATTCTACTATCTTGTATAAATGACCACCAATAGTTAATTCCATTGCTTTTTCTTGCTGTTTCTTACTCATAATACTCCCATATTAATTAATTGTGTATGCAAATTAACTAAATATTCCTACACAAGTCAAATATTTTTTAAAAAAATCTCACGACGTCTCAATGTTCTAGATTCTAATGCTCTATAAATCGATATAAATACAAAATAACTTGACTCAAGTAAGACAAACAGGGTAACTTTAACAGTCCGAAGGACGAAAAAAAACACTAATGCTCGTTGCTCTTGAATAACATAGAATATTAAATCTATTTCTTATATAATGCTCGGTGTTCTAGAGAGGGTCCAATCGAAAAATTTTTTCCAAAATTATTCTAGTCGTCGAATTTTACCACCTCACCAATTTTACCCCGAAATTCCAACCTTTGTTGAAAAAATCGCAGGATTTTGTGTGTGGCTTTTGTTTCCATAAAGCGGTCGGGTCTTTTTCTAGATTGGAAATTGTAAATTTGGTTGAAAATTTGGTTTTCTGTTATATATGTTGATTTTTTTAATTACTTAGACGACAACTTTTTTAATTATTTTGTAAATAATACTTGCATCTTTTGTTTATTATGTATAAACTATGGTATGATATTTAATAACAAACCGAAAGGAAACACAATGACTAAAAAAGATTATGAGGCAATAGCCAACTGCTTCCACCCGTTCACTGAAAAAGCGGATGGTATCAGAATGATTGGTTCGGCTACGGCTTTCGCTGCGATGTTAATCTTATACTTTGAGGATGACAACCCAAGATTTGATAGAACAAAGTTCTTGAAATGGGCGGGCTTCAACCTTGAACAATGTGAAGACATTAGCGACATGATAGATTGGAAAGATGAGGATAGAGAGTAATAACAACAACGGCGGGGCTTCGGCCCCGTCACAACCGAAAGGAAATAACATGGATTCAGTATTATTAGTATGGTTAGCCATTGGCATTGTTTACGGTGTTGCAATGGGATTCAAATCATTATCATAAACAATAGATACCCTGGGGCTAACAACCCTGGGGTATTTTTTTTAGTACATAAAAAATAATATAACAGCTCTAGAGCTAGACTATCGTCCCTCAGTCTAGCTCTAACCCCCAGACGATTCACAAGGTTTTAGGGGCTAAATTATAGCCCCTAAAGGCACCCCCGACCGACTAAAGTCGGGGGCTAACTGATTATACTTCTACTGATTCTATCTTGATAGATAGACGGGGATAACAATTAACTTCTTTTTTTTCGCCGTCAATTGTTTTCTTTTTGGAATATACAAAGTTATCTTTGTAATTGCGTATTAATTCATTCCCTTCGGCAACGTTCAACACGTCTTTATTATTTACGATTTCGACTAAACGATTCATATCTTTTTGAACTGCTTTGTCGTCTTGAGATGCTAAAACCTTCGACGCATTCTCAAGGATGCGCCCTTCGTTTGATGATGCTTCAAGAACTTCAATGTCCATAGCTTTCAATTGTTCTTGTGTCAAACCCGTCTTAGCTAAGAGTTTGGCAAAAGCATCTGTTTTTAACTTATTACTCATACCCATAAATTGACGATAAATCACGAGAAAAGCAAGGATTATCTTGTCTTTTTATATCTTTTTTTGTCTTGACCGACTGAGTGGTCTACACCACCTAGCTAGACTCGAGCTCAAGAGCTAGACTAATTCTAGTCTAGCTCAGTTCCCCCGACAAAATAGACTATGCTGGACAATTGAGTTCTAGTTATTGTCGCTAAAATTTTGTAAGTTAAGGCATGAAAATAGACCCGATAGCAACCAAGCCAGCGACGATTTCAGGCGTAGCGTCGGGAGAAAGGAAATAATATGAAAACAATAAAAAAGACTATTAGCGATAAGTGTCCCACTTGCAGTCAGCGTTGGACTAGAGAGATTGACGTTCCTGCTCCTGTAGACGGAATGACATTCTATGTCGTTATGAATGCTAAACGTAAAGTAGACTTGACAATAGAGTATCACGACGTAATAGATACTAGTCTTAACGGAGACACAGACGTAGTAACAGACCTGACATTCAATAATGCCATCGTCTTTATATCTGTGTTCGCACAACAAAACCTAAAAGACAATACCTATCTACGTGTCGAGTCCAATATTATGGACACTTATGAGATAAGCGACAGACGTATTGCATTAGACGCTAACAATATACAAGACGCACTTAAGACATTACGCAAGGCATATCGACAAGCACGTAGAGCTTGGTCGCCAAGTATGGTATAGACGATAGTATGATAGTAGACAATAACAGTTTTCAGACAATTTCTTATATATATAAAGCTAGACTAGATAAGGAGCTAAAATGATAGAAGACAAAATAAAAACGCATAGACGCAATTTGCAAATGATATCAGGTATTGATAGACAATTAAAAGAATTGCAGTCGGCGATTTTCAATTTCTATGCAGACAACCAAGTCGTAAAAGATAAGAGAGACGAAATCACTCAGGACATAGCACAGCTACGTCAGGATTTAGAAGACGTCAGACTTATGAATTACGACATTACAAAGGGCATTATATAATGCAAAAAAACGACTATCAAGACAAGCGTGCCTTCGTTATAAATTGTTACAAAGATTTATATCGACAGGGACGTTTGTCTGGTCGTGGTATAGAGCGACACAATGAACTAGTCGCAGAATATATTAAAGACTTTAAAAAGTCTACTATGCAATTTTTACCTGTTCCAAAGACTATAAAACAGGACATAAAAACGTCACTAGACAAATGGTTTATTAAAAGACGTTATGAGAATTTTATTGGTATGGATAAAATACCTTATAAGTATAGTCGCAATCAAGCAAAGCGACTATCAACAAGAGAAAAATTTTGGCTTGCAATAGCAGGCACACAATGATTATAGCGACGAGTCATACTCAATATGGACAAATAGTCGGTTTGTCTGGGTGTTATTCCTTTCGCACCGATATCGATTCGTCGCAAACTTCGCCTATACAGGATATAGGGATTTTAAACAAAAACAAAGGAGATTAGACTATGTGTGGTATATATGGTATAGCAAAGTCTCCGACGCCGTACACTAAGAGACAACATAAACTTGTCAAAAAGGTGTTGCGTGAAATAGCAGTAGATAGTCAGACTCGTGGTTCTCACTCGTCTGGTATTGCTAAGGTCGGAGCTAGCACTAGAATATATAAATCACTATTGCCGTCTGAGAAGTTTGTAGACTCCAAAGAATATAATGATGCAGTCAAGTCATTACTAGACACTTCATACATATTGCTTGGACATACACGCTTTGCGACAGAAGGAGCAATAGTCAAATCGAACGCACACCCATTTAGAGTCGGCGATGTCGTCGGAGCTCACAATGGTTGCGTTTACAATATTAAAGAAATGCAAAGTAAACTAGACAAACAATGTCCTGTAGACTCACAGCTTATCTTTAAGTCAATTAATGATAATGATAATATACAAGAAGCAGTCAAAGATTTTGACAGCGACTTTGCGTTATCGTTTGTTAAGAAAAATCCAATGGTATTGTATCTATGTAGAGAGACAAATCGTCCTTTACACGTCGCATACATTCCCGAACTCAAAACGTTGTTCTATGCAAGTGAAGCGTCGTTTATTAACGATGCTTTGATAATGCATAATTTACAAGCAGACGTTTATAGTCTTAATAAAAATACATTATATGCTTTTGATACGTCGAAGTTTGACGATATCAAAACTAATGTAGAAAAGACATTGTTCAAGTATGAGTCAAGAGTATACCAATGGAGTATCAATCAATACCAGACTACAAATCGTGGTTGGGGTGCATTTAAAAATGCTAGTCAAGTCAAAGATTATAACTACTATCAACAAGAAATAAACTTTGACGACACAGACGAAAACAGTGATTGGTCAAAACAATGGCTTAATGACGAAGCGTTGGAACTAGCAGAGATATTTAGCACTAGTCCAAATTCGTGGTTCTTTGACGAGTCAGACGATACTTGGTACTACGTCTGTCCTCACTCAGAAGAAGTATATAGTGAGGAAAAAATGTTTAACGACAAGTATGGAACAGATGTCTGGGAAGAAGCAGAGGTCGACAATGCCTCCTGAAGGACGTAGAGACCAGATAGAACCAATAATAGAAGTTTCTTGTTGTGAAGACTGTAATGAAGATGTTGTCGAAGACGGCAATCATTACACCAATTCAAGTGGCGACCCTTTGTGCGATAGTTGTGCAGAGAATTACGTCAGTTGTGAATGTGGAGAGAATGTTCACCAAGAAGACGCTAGGGAGTTTGATGGTCAATACTTCTGTGAGGGTTGTTATGACGAAGCAGTAATATGTTGTCCATCTTGCGACTATGAAATGTGGCGAGACGATTCACATTGGTCAGACAGATATGGTGATTATCTTTGTGATAGTTGCTATGAAGAACATGAGTACAATAGACAACCTGATTGGGAAGTCTATAGTAATACTTATGTCCAAAGTAGAACTGACTGGGTACACCCTGATAGACATTATTACCCTAAAGACACTTTTCGTTGGGTAAAGTCTAAAAGGTATGTTGGTCTAGAACTTGAGACTAACTTTAAATATGATGTCGAGTTCTCAAACGTACAAGACGACTTGAACTTCGCACTTGGAATGACAAGAACGACAGACGATGAGCAACAATTCTATGGTCTCGGTATGTCTAACTTAGTTTACGACGGAAGTGTTACAAACGAAAGACACCGATATGGTGGTGAACTTGTAATGCGACCAAGACGTGGAGATAGACTACTATTAGATAGTGAGTTCTTTTGCAATCGTCTAGAAAACAAGTGGGACGCATATGCATCTTGGAAGACTGGACTTCACTTACATATAGATGTCCAAGACTACGACTGGATACACGCGTCAGTCTTAACACTATTTACTAAACTAATGGAGCCTCATATTTACACGTGGTTGCCAAAGTCTAGATTTTATGGTAGTGGTGGACAACGTTGGACTAGACCAGTTTCACAAGCAGTCAATGATTTCAAATACATTAGCGATAGAGACTCTTTTGTAGAGTTCTATTACGACAATGGTGGTTATACAGACGAAAAGTATAACGACAAAAGATATCATGGACTGAATTGGCATAGCCATTTCCAAGCCAATCAAGGTCTGGAAATACGATATCACTCGGGTACTTTGCAGATAGACAAAATCAAATACTGGACTAAGTTCTGGACACAAGTCGTGGACAGGTCTTATCAAATAGCAGAAGACATTAAAGACAGTATGATTAGTTATTCAAATATTGGAGATACTAATATGTATAAGTCTTTATGGGTTAGTCCAACAGTAAATACCAAATTGTCTCAAATGACAAACAAGTATAGTTCATTTACTGACGTTGGTGATTCATCTGACGTATCTGATTATAGGAAAAAGTCTGAGGTATTACGACGATATCTCGGTCTGCCTAAAAAAGATAGACCTTATTTATTGCAACCTATGGTACATCATTTAAGACATAGAGCAAATAGGTCTGTAATGTCGTTAGATAATATCTACGAATTGTTCGACATAGACGTTGATACAAAGTGTTTTTTCCAAAAAAGGAAAGAGCAATTACACAATGCTATGGAAGAACATATAGCGACGAAATTCTACAACGACGTGTTTTCAGGCGTCGATTCCATTGTAGAGTTTGACAAAGAGACGTTGACATTTGAATACAAAGACATATTTAAAGATACGTTCCTACTTGTGAACGACGATAGATGTGTTGATTGGAAACAAGTGTACGACCAGAAACAAGATGTAGACTATGAAGACTATCTAGTCAATTATAGTAATTATGATACTACATTGTAAAGACAATCAAGATGGCGTCCGACAATTTTATGTCGGGCGTCGCTTGGTTTTTTTGATTTTATTTATGAAATTTTTACAAAAGCTCGACGATAAGCTCGATAGCAGACAAAAAAGTTCTTGGAATTGTAAATTATTATTTATAACTTGTGGAGTAGAAATGTATATGAACAAAATTGCAGGCAGTAAAAGAGATTATGCAAAGACATCTTTTGGTCTGGCGACGCTGCCTGTAATACAACAATGGGAAATAAAATGAATGATACTATAAGTAAAAAAAGCGACCCTGCTTTTATTAAAGTATACATACCGATTGCTCACGACGAAGAGACTGGGTTAGATGTATGGGATGTAGACTTTGCTTACAATGAGTTTGGTAGTGCTATCAAAGAGTTTGAGAATGACAATGATATGCGTTATGACGCTTGGAATGATAAGCAGAGAGATTATATGAATGACCAAAGATGAGTTATCTTGGATTCATATCAATTGAAAAGGGCGAGTCGTCTAAAGGTATATGGGAACCAACAGTTGTTTGTAAGTGTGGAAATAGACACGAAGGCGACGAGCCAAAGATTTATGTTAAAGAATGTGAACAATGTGAGGGAAATATGATTGAACACAAAGAAGGTGTTATAGAAATGATAGATACAGACGATATGATGGTCTGTGGATATTGTGGTATTGAAGAATTTTATATGGAAGATTGCGACTGCTCTGAAGAAGTTATAACTTACTCTGAATTTGAAGAGAAAATATCAGAAGAGACTATGGGCAATAAAGATGAATATCATAGGATATTAGACGGAGGTAGGTGCTAATGAGTAAAGAAATAAAGATAGACAAAGCTTGGTCTATAAGACACGAAGGTCATTTGAATAAAAATAATATTATATTTACCGAAAAGATGAGAAGACTAGTCCGAGACTTAGAATCGGTTAACGATAGTCTTGGACACTTTGTACTAAGGGAGGGCAAATGGACAAAGACAAAAGAGCAATAAAAATTAATAGAAAAATACTTGAACTGACTGCAGAACTAGACGAGTTAGGTTTCAGAATAGAAACTAAATACGTCGCAGGTGCAGGATGGACAAGTGAAATAGTAAACAACAACACTGGAGAGAATCATGAGCAAAGGTTACGAGCAGTTTAAAAGAGTAGATAAAGAGTTAGACGCACTACTTCTTTATCTAGAGAAATTAGAAGAAGACTATGCAAGAGCAGAAAGCAATTTTGAAAAATATAAAGAAGGATTTGATATACTTCACGAATATTTTGATAGTTTTCCTGATGATGTAAAGAAAGATGTAGATAAACAACTTACAAAACTTGGCTTATAAAGTTTTAAAGTTTTATTTGACCCAAGTAAAACTATTTAACTATATTCTGTGTATGATAAATACAAAAAATAGATATCAAACTTCTTTCGTTGTGGACAAGAAACTTTGGATAAAGTTTAAGTCCAAGACGTTAAAAGAAGGTGTGTCAATTAAAGATAAACTACATAGTTTGATGACAGACTATGTAAATAACAAGGAGACAACGAATGCCCGCAATTGGTTTTCTTTACCCCGATGGAAGTAAAGTATCATTTGAAGACGTTAAGAAGGGCGACGTAGATATTGTTAAGATGGGTATGTCATTACCTACTTTAATTGAAATGTCGAAAGAAAGAGACCCTAATAGAAAGCCGTCTACGACCGAGCTTCTAAACGGAGCGTGTGAATCTTATCTTAAGAGGACTAAAGAATATTATGTAGACCCTCAAGATAGAGCATTTTCTCTAGCAGGAACAATGCACCACGCTCGACTAGAACAACACGAAGACGACAGACATTTGTTAGAAGAAAAGCTAGAAGAGTTTGACATAACTGGTATAGCCGACTTGTATGACAAGGAGACTAAAACATTGCTAGATTATAAAAACACTGGCTCTTACAAATGTGCTAAACTATTAGGGATGACATATAAACTAATTCCAGACCCGTCTGGTGCTAAATATAAGATGAGCGGTAAATGGGGAAAAAAAGGTTCTCCTAAGATGATAAAACAATGGTATCGCGATGAAGGTTTAGCAGACTATGGAGACTGGGGCTGGCAGGTAAATTGGTATAGATATCTTTTAAACAAAGCTGGATATGAAGTAGATAATATGTATATCCAGGTTACTTTAAGAGACGGAGGTCTAGCTGTATCTAGAGATAGAGGTCTAGACAAACATATTTACCTGATTGAAATACCTAAGTATGACGATGAAGTGTTGGAAAATAAGTTTCTTTCTGCTAGAGATGAGCTTGTAAAAGCTTTAGAAACAGGAAACTTACCTCAACAATGTAATAAAGAGCAAACCTGGGACGGTAGAAAATGTCAAGCATATTGCGATGTCAGAAGTCTATGTCCTTACAACAATGGGAGTATAAATGGGTAAAATGGCTGAATTAGATATGTATCAATCTGATATAGAATCATTGCACGACCAAGCAATTCAAGATGATGTATTGATACGTAAACACCAAAATGTTTCAGAAGAGCCTACTCCAAGCGACGTAGTTAAAAGTAGAAATGGTTTTGATTATGTAGACGAAGGATATATGCGTTGGCGTCTAAACCAACATTATCCTATCTGGTCTTGGGAAGTAATTAAGTATGAGACCCTTGGAGACAAAGCTATTGTAGTTCACGGACGTCTTAAAGTTATGGACGAAGGTGTACCTCGTAGTTTTGATTCAGTTGCAGCACATAGAATAGCTGTATCTAGAAATGGCTCAGGGTATGTAGACTTAGGTAATGACCTAAAAGCTGCTAACTCGGATGCGTTCAAGGTTGCAGTAAATAGACTATGTAATGTAGCAGACGATGTTTATCGTAAGCAATATGTAGATAAGAGTCTTGGAGATGTCCAAGTAAATAATCTTATGGACGTAATTGCAGAGATGGATAAAAAAGAAGCAGACCAAGTGCATAAAGCACTTATGTCTGGGAAAATAAACCAAGACAATTATGATAAAGTAATGTCTAAATTAATCGGGAGTAAAAAATGAGTAATGTTACAGATGTATTAAACGACATAGATAACAATGTAGCTTATTATAATCCTTCGGAAGATACGGCAGGAAAGAAGTATGCTACTATCGAAGAAGGTTCGTATGAAGCTATAGTCAGTAAATTGACTATCAAAAAAGATATCGTTGTTAGAAATCAATATCTAAGCGACATCTTTGAGGCTACCTACAGGTTAGACGATGATAGATATCCTGACTTAAAAGGTAGGGAAGTCAAATCTAAAGGATACTTTAGATTTAAAAGCCCTGACAAAAAGAAATATCCTAAGCTTGAAGACAACCAAGGTAATAACAAAGGATATATGATATTCGCAGAAGCTTGTGGTTTTGAAATGCAGAAAGACGACCAAGGTAGATATCTTTTACCTATGGTTATGGAGTCTGATATTTCAGGAAACCCTGTGACTATTAAGGTTGTACACGATAAGTGGACTGACCAGTCAGGAGAAGAAAGAGTAACACCAACTGCTGTCAATGTTTTTAAATCTAATAGAAAAGTAGACAAGCCAGCAACAGAAGACGAATTGCCGTTCTAATGAGGTATTCTTTCAAACTTACAAAAGAAGAAGCAAAGTCTATCATAGAAACCTTGCAGTCTACTAGACATGAAGACGAGGAAGATATGAAGAAACAGGCTAGAAGAGCTTTTGAATCTCAATACAAAGACCAATATAAAGAGGATGCTCATGTTGTAAAAGACAAAGACGTTCTTGAGCAGTCAAGAGCAGCCCTTGGTCCAAACTATTGCGACACTTGCGACTAATGGATATTAGTAAATGGAATGCCATTATGAAGTCCTTCCAAGACCTTATGGGATATCAACCAGGTATCAATGAGGTCTTGGTGACCAAGAGACTTAGCGCGCTAGGATTCAAAGACATTGAAAAGATAAGTGGGCGGGAAGAAAAATATCTCGTCCACATTTTAAGGAAACGTTATAGGGAGATATTAGATGACATTGAAAGAAACAAAGATAAGGGAAAAGATAGAGAAGACGGGAGTAACGTCAACAAATGAATGCTTTGTCAAGTACAGAGCTTTTCCTTCATTCACAAAAAAGGTAGTATTAAAGATGATTGAAGAAGGATATAACATAAGTATTGTCAACGACCACGTAGATTTGTCGTTTTTCTGGATAGACTGCACAAAAAACATAGTTTTTCCACAAAAAAGAGTGCTAAACTAAAATAACGCACGAGGTTGCCCTTCTATGGACGAAACACATATTAGTCGACAGTTATGTCGAAAGTGTAATTATAAACGCTTAGAGGGGCATTCTCGAAAGGAAAATTTTTGAAAAGACCAATTTTATACGAGAAAAGGTTTAAACAACCAATAATATTTGATGGATTGCAAGATGGGCTTGTTTCGCCTACTGATATTGACTTTTGTTTTGAAGTCGGCAATAAATTTCTATTAATAGGAGACTGTAAAAAAGACGACGCTCCGTTTCCATTAGGGCAAAGACTAGTAATAGAAAGAATTGTCGACACCTGGAGAGCGACCAGGAAAATATCATTAGGAGTTATTGCCACACATAGCACAAGCCCTGAGCAATCAATTATGTTAGCTAACACTGTCGTTACTAAAGTATACTACGATGGAGAATGGAAAGATACATTTATGGTATTCGACGATTTTGTTAGAAGAATAGCAAAAAGATTTGATATAGATAAGTTAAAAAATTTGAGTTGACTGAGAAAAGAATAAATAAGTATATTATAATATGGCAAGTAAATCAAAAGCAAAAGGTAATCGATTCGAAAGAGAATGCGTAGACATTGCAGAACAACACGGCTTCAATGCAAAAAGAGCTTGGGGTAGCGATGGTAGAAGTATAGGTATGTCTCCAGAGGTTGATTTAGTCATAGATTATTTACTAGACGAAGAGACTTCAAGAGTAATGAAAGTACAGTGCAAAGTAAGAAAGTCTATTGCTAGTTATCTTTTGCCACCCGACGATTGTGATATTACTCTTATCAAGCAAGATAGAGGAGAAATATATGCAACAATTCGATATAAAGATTTGTTGGAGTTAATCCAACTAGCTTTTCAACTCAAGTAATCAAAATTAAATAGGGAGATTAATATGAGAAGTGTCTTTAATTATAAGACAAAGGAAGAGTTCGCCTCAGAAAAAGCTGAGTTCGAATCTTATTTAAATTATTTTAAACAGGTAGACCCTGACAACTACAAAGAATGGTTCGACGAAGAAGTATATAGGCTTTTTGCAGAAGGCAGAAAGAATCCAAGATTTTTATCTGAAAGACAAAAGCCTAGCAATGAAAACGTTTCTATGGTTAGAGTTCCTACAAGATGTCCAATTTGTAAAAAAGCCTGGGCTATAGAAATGCAGGACAATGGTAAGTTTGAGCCTGGATATTTAGACCAGTCTGTATATAAAACAATACCTATGGTGAAAGGAGTGTGTCACGAATGCAAGAATCAGTAGGTGGTATATTTAGCGACGACGCAGAAAGAGCTGTCTTAGGTTCTATCTTAATAAAAGATGAATGCTTTGATGTTGTAAAAGAATATATTGTAGAAAGCGACGCATTTTATGTAGAGAAAAATAAAAAGATTTGGGAAGCAATGACAGAACTTAAATCAGAAAACATTCCAATAGACATCGTTAATATATCTAGTAAGATAAAAGGTATTACATATTACTTAACTGGACTATCTGAAATACCTAGCACTGCTAATGTAGAGTCTTATGCTAAGCAAGTTAATTCTGATTGGCTAAGAAGAAAGTTAGTATCACAATCACACGAGATTGCTAAGAAAGCTTACGACAATAATAATGATATTAGTAGTTTACTCGTAAATGTCCACGATACAACCAGCTCTTTATTAAACTTAGAGCCTGGTCAAAAGTTTGACTTAGATACATTATTGTCTATGACAAAAGACTCTTTGTTCAATAAACGAAACCTAACTACCACTGGTTTTGCACCGATAGATAATATTATATCGGGTATGACTAGAGGAGAAATAACCATTTTTGCTGGGCGACCTGGGAATGCTAAAACCACGACAGTTGCCAATATAGCTAGAAACCTTGTGTTGTCTGGCAAAAAGGTTGTTATGTTCAACAGAGAAATGCCTAATACTGAGATGATGAAAAAGTTTATTGCTATGGAAGCAGATGGTATTACATACCATATGTTACGACATAACGCAGTCACTAGTAAATCAGAAATTGAAAAAAGTTTAAATATTATTAAAGAAAAGTATACTGACAAACTATTTATGTTTGACAACATACGAAATTTAGAGGGAACTTTTCGTGAAATTAGACGTATAAAACCTGACGTCGTTATTGACGACCATATAGGTTTGATTGAATACCCTAGTAATGATATGAGAGATTTAAGATTGAAAATAGGTGATACATCAAGACGATATAAATGGTTGTGTAAGTCCGAGAATATTTCAGTTATTCTTGTTTCACAACTTAATCGTAACATAGAGTATAGGACAGAAAGAATCCCTAAACTTAGTGACCTTGCCGAGTCTGGTAATCTAGAACAGGATGCAGAGATTGTAGCATTTACACATTATCCTTGGACTGTAAATTTTGAGAATGCGAAGAACGGAAAGTACGGATTAGATATTGTTGTAGCTAAAAATAGATATGGGTCAACTGGAAAAGCAACGGTTGGATTCTCACCAGATTGTTGTACGTTGTATGATACTGTGGAAGAAGCAGAAGCAAGTGTCGCAAAAGAAATGCCAGGCGTTCCATTCTAACTATCTAGCGATTTTATTTAAAAAGTCAATAACTTCTTGTATTCTTTTAGGGTCGTTGAGTCTTTTGATTGTCTCTTGACTTGTTCTTTTACCTCCGACAAATTCTAAGTCTTCTAAGAATCTTACTGGAACTCCCTCTCTAAATCTAATTGTGCCAAGAGTTGAACTTACGGTTGGGTCTTGTGCTACGACTTTTGCTGTTTCCATTACGTCGCTAAAAATAGGAAGATTAGCATCGTTTATATTTCCTTGAACAGCGCCGCCGTATTTTCTTAAAATGCTTTTAACTTCATAATTTGGTATAAAATCTAATCCTTGCATTCTATTTCTTTCAAGTGCTTGAGCAAGCTCTTGAGAAGCTTTCTGATTTATGTCTTGGACATACATTCCAGGAATTTGAAATCTTAAAACAGTACCAGGTGAATTTCTTGCACCTTGTTTAAATATTCTTCCTCTAGCATAGTCTTCTGCTAATTGTGGAAACAAAGTAGTATAAGTGCTTTTAGGAAAATTTTGTTCCATTCCAAACAATTTTTTTCCTCCACCAACAATTTTATTACCTACTACTAGTCTTGCTAAAGATTCTTTTGAGGCGTCAATGTTTTCTAATCCTCTAAAAGCAGAGTAAGATTGTTTTCCAAGCCTAGGGTTTAATAATCCTACAGCACCTAAAAACTTTAGCGCTTTAGCACTTCCCATAGTTGCAATATCAAAGCTAATATTTCTTGCAGGATTTTCTACGTAGTCAGACAAAATACCAACACCAGCTTGCATTCCTTTATATAGTCCAGATATGGCAGCCTCTGGAGCTTCTTTTAAAAGAAAGTCTGCTATTGTCTTTTGTTTATTTTTTGTCTCTACGTTTTGGTTCATTAGTTTTTATTTTTCAAAAAATCTCCTAAGGTTGAAGAATCAACTTCTAAAGTTCCTTGTCTATTTTTTCTTCCTAATGATTTAAATAAATTTCTAAGACCCAATACATTTTTTACAGAAGATATCATAGCTGGGTCTGAACGCCTAGCATTGTCAGTTAGAGCTCTTATTAACATATCTGTATACTCTCCAGAACGAAAGTAATCCATAGCAGAGCCACCTTCGGTGTACCCTTCTTTTCTAACATCTTGCATTCTTCTTACTGGAAGATTCTTTCCTATTTGTTGTTTAGGCAATTGTAAAGCTCTTCTAACTGCTTGTTTCACAGGTTCTTGACTAAACAATTCTTGTTGTCCTAAAGGTTTTTCAATTATACTAGGAGTATATTGCGATGGTTGATTTCCTCTTTTGAAAGCAGTATCTCCTATTTCGCTTTTTCCTTTACCCACAAGTTCTTTCAATATATCTAGTATATTTTTACCGCCTCTTGCAGCAGCTTTACCTACGGTCTTTAATCCACCGCCTGGTTCTACTGCTCCCATAATTAATTGCATCATTTCTGGTGTCATAGACCTTCCTCTTTGAGAAGCTCCAAAAGTAGACTCTAATGCTTCATCTGCTGCTGAGCTTTTGTCGCCAAAAAAGTCTAAGTAATCTTGTATTGTTAATTTATCTGCCATTTTAATCCTCTAAGTATTGTGTGAAATCTATATCTTCCACGGGTTTTTCATAATAATCTTGGTTTTTGTAAACCTCTTTTTCAAATTTTTGCATTAAACCTTTCTTATAGAAAGGGTTTCTTGGGCTTTGCTCCATAGGGTCAATTTTTAAATCTGGGAATTGTGTTACAAAATAACTTTCATTCCAATCTTTAGCAAGCTTAGTTGCTTTATCTGCTAGGTCTTGATAGGTAGCTTCATTTATACTACCATCAGGTCCTGTACCAGTAAACATTAACTTTGTTATGTCTTGAACTACATACTTTCTTCTACCCTCTGCATCATTTCTATTTAGTTTATATGGAGGCGTACCTTCTTTTCCAGGAGGTCCTCCCAATCCTTTAGGAAGTTGTCCTTCATAAGCATATCTTTTTAATATGGAATTCGTAATAGGACCAAATATTGGACCAGCTTTTATCATAGTCTCTCTTAACTGAATGTTTAAATCTTTTTCATTAACATAAAATTGAGTAACTGCATAATCTACAGTCTTTACTATCCTCATAGCATCGTCTAGTAGAACTGGTTTTGCTAAAAATTTTAAATTATTTATAGGCTCAAAATCTCTTACAATAACATCATAAGACCCTATAACTCCACTTTGGAAAATACCTTGAACAATAGCATCTCCATCTGTTTCTATCCATTTTTCTTTTTCTTCTTGACCATAAAATTGTCTGTCTCCAGAAATATATTTCTTAAAATCTTGTATAGCTTTAAATGCTATTTGTCCACCAAAAGAACCAGAAGCAGCTAAGTATAAAGGCATACCTATATTCCCATTTGCCATTTCAAATTTTATCATATCTAAAGCATATTTTGCTTGACCTATAGGGAATCTTTTAAATAAAACTGCTGGCTTATGATAGCTATCAGCAAATACTAAAGCATCTTTATCGAACTGTCTACCTATCTGAGAACCTGTAGCATACTGTTCCATAGCTTGTAAAATTTTTGTTCTCATTCTTGCTTGACCTTTGTCTGCAGGATTATATGTTCTATCTAGAATAGCATCTTTATATTTCATAGCTTCGTCTATATCTATGTTAAAAACTTTCTTCATCTTGTTCTTAGCATATGCTTGTCTATTAACTAGCGGAATTGTTAGTAAACTTTCAACATTTCTTGCAAGTCCCATTTTACCATCATACATCTTTACTAGATTTCTAATATAGTCTTCAGCCATAGCTCCAGATAACATTTTATTAAACTGATTTACCATCATAAATGGTTTTGCAGCTAAGTCAAAAAGACCTGCTACCATCTGCCTAGGCTTAACTTCTCCTTTTACAAGTTTAACAAAAGCAGTTGTAGGGTCATCAAATTTAAGTAAGTTTGCTTGTCCTATTTCCAAAGCTCTACTACCTCCTAAAAGCTCGTCGATAACAGAAAGACCAGTTATTCCAGATTTACCAAGCATATCTCTTACTTGAGGGTTAAAGAACATATTGTGAGTACCTCTTACTAAAGAGCCTGGTCCAAACTGAGGTAATGAAGATATAAACACCTGTGTGGCATTAGGTATTGTTGCCGTACCAATAGATATCTTACTAAACATTTCAAAGTTTGAAGCCCAATTCATTATTCCAGCAAATTCTCCTCTTCTATTCATTGCGTCTTCACCAGTAAAAGATTCTTTTAAAAGTCTTACAGCATCTTTTTCTTTTATAACAAATCTAGGTAGCTTTCCTCTTACGTCGCTACCAACTCTAAGACTATTAGCTCCCATTCTTCCTAAAAGTGCACCAAAGCCCCTAAGCTCTGCTTCTTCTGGTATTCTATCAATTAATTTATTTAAGAATGCACCGTCTGGTGTAAATGTTTTTGACAATTCAATTCTTTTTGTAGCACCGTTTATGTAGTCTGGAAACAAAGTCATAAGATTTGTATCTAACATATTCTTTTTACTCGTTACAACTTCTTGTAAAATATCTAGGTTAGTTACACTGGAACCTACAATTCTTCTTGATTTTTCTAAAGGAGCAAAAATCTTAAACCCATCTGTATATATTGTAGAGTTCATAGCAGCCCATACATCATAGTTAGGAACATCAGATAATACCTCTGGATTATCATTTTGTAATTTCTTTTTTGTTAAATTAAATAAATCTCCAAATGATTTTTTACCATCATCAGCAGATTTTACAAGTTTTGTAACAAAATCTTCAATAGTTTTATCTAAAGCTTCTTTAGCTGTATCATCTAAGTTTCTCAAAGCTACTTCAGGGTCTAAAGATATTTCTCCAACTATCTGTTGAACCTTTTGATTTAAATTTAACATATCTGTATATATGGTATCTCTTATTGATTTCTTAATAACGAAAGGCATATACCATTCTTTTCTTCCAGCTACCTTTATCTTTCCTTTAAGAGCATCATCATAGACTTCATCCATAATAGATTTAATACCTTCAAAGGCATTAATTCTTCTTTTTAAGAATGTAACTTCTTTCTGTGTTATTTTTCCAGATTTTTCAAGCTTAGTTGCCTGAGATTTCATAGCTCTTATAGCTCTAGGTTTAGCATCTAGTCTAATGTACTCATCAAAACCTGAAGATATTGTTGTTCCATTACTTAACTTAACTTTTTCTCCAGTTATCCATTTTTCTAACATCTCATTTCTGAAAGGATTGTATCCTGTCACAAATCTTGGTAAACCTTTTCTAGGACTTAATACAGCTTCGTCCATACCAAAAGCTCTTTGTAAATTTACAAGCCTTTCTGTAGATTTTTGAATTACTCTTCTGTCTGTTTTTGCTATTAATTTTATAGCAGTTCTAGCAGCAGGAGATTGAACATCTTTTCCTATGCTACCTACTAAAGATTTTGCATAATTAAGTATATTAGATTCGTTTGCAATTCCTGTAAGATTATCTAAATCTACTCCGTAGTTTGCTTTTATATGCTCTTCAAAGTTTCTAATATACTGAATATCTCCTATTTGCTCAGTTACTAGTCTCATCTCAACATCTGTCATATCTTTAATTCTTGGAGGCTGTTTTAAATTGTTCCATTTTTTGATATCATATTCATCTGCTACCTGCTCTAATGCTCTAATGTAATCTCCCTTTTCCAAACCATTCAAGCCTCTGTTTGCATCTGTTCTAAATTGTCTAAGCTTTCTTCTTCTTTCGTAAGTTAGACCAAAATACTTTCTATTTTTTTCCTTAAATTTTTTAGCTAAGCTTGGTTGTGATGTGTAAAATTTTAAAAATAAATCTGAATTTACAGGGTCAAGAGCATAGTTTGTTCCTCCAACTTCTACTTCAAATTGTATTCCATCATCTGCATACTTTATGCTTTTTCTATTTATCTTAGCATCTAAGCTAGCTGGTATTGCCTCAGCTTCTCCTGGCTCTATAACAGTTCTACCTTTTTTGCTTTTCTTTTTTATTGGCTTTCCAACAATGTCTACATTAGCGTATGCACCACTAGCCATTCCAGCTGGTAATTGTTTTTTGTTTATATCTCTAATAGTTAAAGCAACCTGCTCTGTAATCATAGGGTCACCTTTTCTACCAGTTAGCTTAATTAAAGGTTCTTGAACTCTTTTATATACATCAGACGACCTTCTTAAAAATCCTTGTAATTCTACAGCCTCTGGTATGATATCTGCTATCTCATCAAAACTTAAACCTTTTAATTCTTTTCCAGGTATTTCTCCAAATACTCCCTTTTCTTTTAAAGATATTCCTTTACCTTCTCTATAAGCTTTTCTTATACCATTAAATGTTGCTCTTGGTAAACCTGCTGCAGCTACAATACCAGAAGCTAATACAAGGTTTTGCATAAAAGAACCTTCTTGAGATTCTGATATTTCTCTTCCGTAAAGCAAAGGACTTGCAGCCATAATGGAGCCTATCTCAGCTCCTATACCTAACTCTAATCCTCTTGCCTCATCTAAAGGTTTAAGTTCTCTTTGTAGGTTTTTAGTAAACTTTATTTTTTTAGGTTTAACATACCTAGCAGCACCAAATGCTTGACCTCCAATAGCAGCTACTCCGAAAGCTCTTAAGTAATCTACTGGGTCTGATTGGTCTAACATATCACTTAGTACAGTATAATATCTTTCATCTTTATCTTTTATATTTTGATATTTAGATATGTCAAAATCAGATTCTATAATCGCATCTCTTAGTTCTATAGCTCCACTATATAAACCTTCTTGTGCTGCAAAAGCACCACCTTCTACAAAAGTAATTCTTGATACATCGTCTACAAGTTCTTTTTTTAATTTATTGCTTACTAAACCTTTTTTAACCATTTGGTTTGCAGCAAACTCCATAGCTTTTTTACCTCCAGCTATTTGAGCCCCTTTACCAATAAGACCTCCGCCTAGGAGACTACCTACATTTGTTGGTGTAGGAACTAAAAAAGAACCCATTTGAATAAAGATATCTCTAGCTAAACTTGAGTCAACAGCATCTCTGTTTGGAACTGAATACATTTTTCTTCCAGTAGCAATTTCTGTAGCAATACCTTCAATGCTATTGTTATACATTTCTTTTACAACAACAGGTAAGTGTTTTTCCATAAAGGCACCTACGATATCAGATTTAGGTTGTGAGTTTGGTTCGTCTAAAGGTTTGAAGGTATCGATTTCTGTATCTACAATACCTGTTGAGAAGTCTAATGATAGAGTATCTGGAATATCAAGGCTTACTTCTTTTGGAAGATTTAACCCTGCGCTAAAATCTAATGATTTTTCTTGTGGGTCTGGCATCTATTCTCCTAATAAGTTATATCTAAGAGTTTTATCTTTTTGCATTTTTTCAAAAGTATTAAACCAAGTAGGTCCAAGGGCTTTTGTTAGTTCGTCTCTAAAATATTCCTTGAATTTTCCGTTTAATGCTTCGCCTAATTCTTCTCTTGACTTTTTAGCTAGTTCTGGATTTGCTTCAATGATTAACCCAGCAACATTATTTAGTATTTCTTCTTTTCTGAAATCTCCATAATCCAATAGCTCAAAGAAATTTTTTCCACCAGGTTCTCTTAGAATAACTTCAGATTTTATTTGTCTTAAAGTTTGTGCTGCGTTTTGAGAAGTTAGATTTTTAAAGTCTTCTACTAATTTTTTTCTACTTTGCTCTGTTGCAAGAGGATTAAATCCATAATTTGTTTGAGACTGGGTAGCAAAAGATACTAGGTTTTCATTAGAAGGCATATTAACTCTTTCAAAATAATCTACAGTATCATACAGACTGCTCATTCCACTCTTCAATGTCCCAGCAGTTACTCCAGCTTTTACATCATCTGTAAAACCTAGGTCATCATCAAAGCCCATTTTCTTTGCAATACTTAAGTAGTTGTCAATCTCTTGATATCCAGCTAAACCGTCTTTCATTCTTTTTCTTGACCTTGCTAATACATTTAATTTTTCTGCCTTAGTTGCATTCGGGTCTGACCATACAGACATATCTGCACCAACATCTTTTTTAGATTGAATACCATCGTCAATTAATTTTTGTATAGATTCTTCGCTTCTAAAAAAAGGTCTATTGTCTTCTGTTAGCATAGAATTATATCTCATTGAATATATAGAAGTTTGACCTTCATCTCTTTTACCTAACATTAATTCTGCTTCTCTAAACTTACCTTCTTCTATTAATTTCAAGATAGGTTTTTGATAATCGTCTTGGAATTTTTTTTCATTAGATGATATTTCTTTTTTAGCATCTTCTTCAGCTTCTGCTGTGTCTCTTTTATTATAGTAGTCAATAAGTTCACTTTGTCTTCTATTTTTAGCATTCTCTGTAGCAATCTGACCACTAAGTTTTAAAATCTCGTCTAACGCATCTTCTCCAGCGCTCTTAACAATGCTAGGATTTATAACTCTTCTAGCCACTTTGGTTTCCTCCGTAATCGTAAGCGTCATAGTTAAAATTGGTAAAGTCAATGTTGCTAAAATCAAAATTAAAGTCTGGAAGATTTATTCCCATAGCTCCTTGAGGCATTAAGGGAGCAGAAAGAGCACTTGGTCCAGGTTCATTAGGGTCTGCTTGTAATAATTGTAAATATCTTGTAACAGTATCTCCTAAGAATGATGTAAATGAACCCTCTAGTTGAGCTGCTTGACGACCTAGTTGTTCTTGAGTAGAAATTCTTTGTTGTTGTGTTCTACCAAGCAATTCTTCATATGACTGTGAAGCTCCTCTTCTTGCCTGACTTGCAAGCCTTTGTCTTGCTCCTCCAACAAGACCTGAAGGTCTTCCCATTTCTTGTATTTTCTGGAGTTCTGTTTGCAAACCGCCTCTTACTCTTCTTCCTCCAGCACCAAACTGCTCTTCTATTCCGCCCATTAATGACTGTTCTAGTCCTAATAATGCTTCAGCAGACTGCTGATATGCATCTACATCAAAAGGTTGAAATAGATTACCATAAGGTGTTCCCGCTCCATATCCATATTGAGCTCCTGGGTCTGTTAGTGCTGACATATCTAAGCCTTGAGCTTCTAACATTTGTTGTAATGTTCTTAATTCTAATCCGTTAGACATTGTTAATATCTCCTTTCAAGAAATCTAAAAAGCTCGCTCCTGCCTCATCTGCAGTTGCAGAAGGTATAGTTCCAAATCCTTTTCCTAACTGATAGCTTCCATAAAGACTTAATCCTACTCCAAGAACATCAGATAATAAAGAGCTTTCTAAAGCCCTAGATACATTTGCCCTTGTTCCTTCTATAGAGGACATCAAGTCTTCTCCTCTTTGTTTTGCAAATAATCTGTTTTCAAAACCAGGTACTGCTTTTTCTAAGTCAAATCTAAATTTAGGTTTACTTCTAGATTTTTTACCAAAGAATCCTCCTAAAGCAATCAAAGGAGCAGCAGCTGGAACAGCAGCAGCTAATAAAGTTGTTGCTGTATCTATTTCTTTTCCTTTTTCTGCATACTCTCCTAAATCAATACCTGCTTGTTGAGCAGCTTCTTGATAGAGTCTGTCGCCTTCTTTTATCATAGACTCTGATTTAAAAACTTCTTCTCCAAGAACTCCTTGAGTTAATTTTTGACCAAGTTGTTGTTCTGCTTGGAGAGTTCCTAATAACTGTGAAAATGTTGCCATTATAATTTACCTTCCGTTAATTCTAAAAAATGTTCTACACTACCAGCACCTTCTTCTGTGTTGTAGTGTTTCTTCCAATACTTTGCTAATTCTTCTTCGCCTTCTTTAATTGGTTCTGGTATACGCCAGTACTTAATTCTACAATGTAATATACCAGCGCTGATATTAGTACGAAGAATCCAATCCCAATCATCAATGCTAGCATCAATAAAATAATAAGGGTCAATCCCAAGAATATCAGCAGATGCCTGAAGCAAGTCAGGACGAGATGAGATAAAGTTTTTACAATTGTCGACGGCTGTGCTGGGCTCCACTTGCCAAAAGCTTCTTGCAGGACCTTTACCAATTTGTTCGATATATTCGTACTTGCTTTCCACAAGCCCTGTAGCATATACGATATCCAATGCTTCTTGTTTTGCATACTTGTCTCCCATCTGGACACAAACGTCTTTAATTAAACTCTTAATTTGTTTATTATTTACGCCCATTGTTTCTCCTCTTAAAGTAAGTAATAATACTATGAGTATAGCTTTTATGTACCTCACCGCTATAAAATAGTAATTTTTTCTCTTCTATGTCAAGTGTTTTCTCTCTATAAAGCACAATTTTATCTTGGTAGATGCCCTGCTGTTTGACAACTTCTTCCCACAGGAAACTCAGACATTCTATGTCCTGTTTGAGCAGAACTAAATGGCTCATCTAAAGCATTAGCCACTAACCATGCTGCTAAATACCCTTCAGGGATAGTAATGCTACCACCACCTGTTAATGATACATTTGGATTGCTATTAAAAGTCATACTTGGTGTGCCTATTGACAACCCTTTTAAACTAATATTAGTAGTTTGATTTAAGTTGCAGGACTCGGCTATATCATTTTTTAACGACAAACCTCCTGTACCACCTGCACCTGAATGATTTGGTATTACTGGTATTGACATTATCTACCCTTCATTTTATTAATTAATCTAATAAGATAACCAATCATTATTCAGCATCTCTTATTGCTATATATTCTGCTAATTCAGAATCTACTTCAGTAAGCTGTGCTTGTAAGTTTGCTTTTCTTGCTTCTGCTTCTGATATAGCATCTTCTATTGGTTTTACATCAACATAATCCACTACTTCTACATCATTACCTGATGCATCTTTCATAGTTCTTGTATGCTTTATTTCTACTTGTTTACCTGAGTCATATACAGGTGCTTCGACTATTTTTTCTGCGATTACTTTAGCCATTTAACTTCTCCTCTAATTTGTTTATTTGTTGTTGTTGTTCTTTTATTGCCTCTATTAATAAAGGTACTAATTTTTCATATTTTACTGCCTTATAGCCATTATCTCTTGTAGTAACTACTTCTGGTAATACTTTTTCTACTTCTTGTGCTATGACACCTACATCGTGTCCTGTATTACTATGAACACTATTACCATACTCGTCTTTACCATCTATCCAATCAAATTCTACACCATTAATTTTTTCAATTTTATCAAGTGCGTTATCTAATGGTTTTACATTTTCTTTCAATCGTTTATCAGAACTTGCAAAGGCAATAACATCATTAATAAAACTTGCTGCTCCTGTAGTATCTGCTATAATCAAACTATTTTGAGTACTACTTCCAAAATGTCCACCACCACTTGATTTGTAAGTTGATAATACTAATCCAGTACCATATACATAACCACAGCCAAAACTTTCATTTGATACTGCACTACCTAATGCTACTATTGCTTTATCTCCATTACCATCCCAACCATCAGGACCTTTTACAAAGGCATGGTCATTTAATACTTCTAAATTAAATCCATGTCCTGAAGCACTTGTTCCTCCTATTAAGACATTACCTGATGAGTCTATTCTTGCCCTTTCAGAAGCATTAACTCTAAATGCTAATGAGTTGTCATTGTGGTCATATCTAATACTACCTGCATCGTTATCTCCACTATCTCCAAAGTCTATAAATGCTTCTCCAGTAGTTGATGTACAATTAAACCTTAATCCATCTTGGTCGCCATGAGAAATGTTTAGCTTCATATTTGGTGATGTAGTTCCTATTCCAACATTACCTGATGAATTTATTCTTAAATGGTCAGTTGTATTTGTAGCAGTAGTGCTTGATGCTGTGCCAAAAGTCCAACCTTGTGTATCTAAATATCTAAATAAAGTTCCTTTGTAGGCATGAGAACTATCTCGTCTTTGTAAGTAAATACCACCAACACCATCAGTTGCCCTATCCATAGCAAACATTACAGAATTAAATACATCACTTGTAGTTCCTGCAAATAAACTTAATTGAGAACCTGCATAATTAGCGGTACCAGTACCTTTCATCATAAAAGTTGCATTACCAGATTTTGTTATGTCTAAGTTTTTTTGCGGTGATGTAGTTCCTATACCTACATTACCTGTGGTATGAGCAATAGCTAATCTTACTGCATTACTTTGACTAACATCTTCTATACCCCAGTAAGATGCTGGAATATTAGATGAAGATGAACTTGCACCACCTACACCTGCATTCCAATTATAACTACCACCTCTTGAATAAGAAATAGTTGCACCATAACTTACATTTCCATCAAGTCTAATAGCTTCTCCATTAGTTGTTGCAGTACCTATATGTAAAGGTCTTGTTGGTGAAGTTTGTCCTATACCGACATTACCACCATTTATTATTCTCATAGCTTCAGAGCTTGTACCTACACCAAACGATAAACCATACTGATTTCCATTACCATTGAATTGAATATATGATTGTTCAGTAACATCAGTTCTTGCTAAAATTCTTGTTCCTGATGATGTCCAAGAAGAACCATCTGCTTCTCTTAGTTGTCTAAATATTAATTGACTTGCATTTGTTGTGTCAGTTTCTAATTTTATTAAATCAATTGCATCACCTGCAGTAGTTCCTAATGTATTACTGGATAAAGCATTATTACTATTATCTCCATCTCCGATATGTAGTTTTGCTTCTGCATCATCTGTACCTCTTGATATTCCGAGTCCACCAGTAGATATAGTCATATAATAATTACTACCACCACCACTTGGTCTAAATCTGTGTCTTGTGTTATCATAATAATTAGCAGCATCAACTGATGCTAAACCTAAATATAAAGCTATTGTACCATCAGGTTTTCTTAATGTGGTATAATTAGCATCTCCATATAATCTATAATTGCCATTAATTCTAATTCCTTGACTTTGAGATAAATTAATATCTCCTGAACTTATGTCTAACTTATGTGCTGGTGATGAAGTTCCTATACCGACTCTATCTGCACTACCATCTGTAAATAATAGATTTTGGTCAGTATCTCCCTCTACTCTAAAGTCAAAACTTGCACCAGGGTCATTAACCACTAAATTAGTATTACTTAACTTAAAGTAATTACCACCGCCTGCCCTCATTGTTATTTGGTCTGCACTTTCTTCAAAGATATAAGTATTACCACTTGTAGAGCTATCTAATCTTAATTTAGAAGTCGCAGGTATTGTAATATCGCCCTCTGTTAATTGAACTCCATTACCCTCTCTATAAACAATTAAAATATTATTATCTGCATCATCTCTAAAATAAAGATTACCATTGTCTATATCTATGTAGTTGTGAGAGCCATTGTGAGATATTTCTAAATCGTGTCCAGTTCCTATTGATAATACTCCATCTGCAATATGCAATAATGAATTAGGTGATGTAGTGCCTATACCTACATTACCACCATTAAATGTCATTGCTGGAGTTGAACCATTTCCATCTGCATATATTTGAGTTACACTATTGTTATCAAATAAAGCAAATCTAAAATTATTTGAACTATCGTATAAATAATAACCACCATCATTTCCTACTTTATCAAGTCTGCAAATATTTCCTTCAATGTGTAGTTTTTGTGCAGGTGATTCAGTTCCTATCCCGACATTTCCACTATTTAAAATAGTCATTTTTGTTGAGCCACTTGCTCTTACCATTAAAGTATTAGTTGCAGTAGAGTCTATTACAGATGCTGTACCATTTGCCTGAAGTTTCATTACATGATTAGCATTGTCAATTCTTAATTCAGGAACTGCTGTGTGTGCTTCGTAAATGTGTAAGTTTGCACCAGGTGCAATATTACCAAGTGACATATTACCTGAACTATCTATTCTAGCTCTTTCAGTATTGCTTGTATAAAATCTTACACTTCCTGCATCTTTTGCATTTAATGATAAAACACCAGTACCTCTATGTTCTATAGCTGTTCCTGTGTTTGGTCCAGTATTTTCTCTAATAAATCTTGCACCAAAATCTGAGTAAGTAGCATCTCCTACTAAATCAATAAATGAATATCCATTACCACTTCTGTTTGCACCAATATTAA
>VMHT01164713.1_pt1 | contig 42949 bp, 74 predicted proteins | sample 4693611 | NCBI WGS metagenome assembly VMHT01 (sample SAMN12280063, study PRJNA550983) | marine metagenome | isolation source: seawater sampled from same location over 5 years 0.02-0.2 micron viral filtrate | place: USA: collected off the coast of southern California halfway between the port... ...
CCGTAATTTTGCCATTGCTCAACGGGCTTTGGGTATTGGAGTTCTGGGTTGGCATTCTTATCTGCAAAAGAAGATGATTCCCTTTGAAGGTCTGCAGGCTCAAATGCATAACAATCAAATCTGGAGTACCATTCGTATTAGAACAGATGATGCTTCTGAAGAACTTGCTGAGAAGTATGGCGAACCTTCTTTACTTGAAGGGTATGGTCGGCGGAATGTTACTACCCTTGCTATTGCGCCAACAACTTCAAGTTCGTTTATCCTTGGTCAAACTTCTCCAAGTATTGAGCCGCTCAATTCAAACTACTTTACAAAGGATCTTGCAAAAGGAAAATTTACCTTTAAGAATCCTTACCTTAAATCCCTACTTCGTGAAAAAGGTTTAGATACACAAGAAGTATGGTTAGAGATTCTTACTCATGGCGGAAGTGTTCAACACCTTACCGAATTAAGTGAAGAAGAAAAAGATGTATTTAAAACCTTTGGCGAGATATCTCAAAAGGAAATTGTTATTCAAGCAGCCCAACGACAGAAGTTTGTTGATCAGGGTCAAAGCTTGAACCTAATGATACCGCCAAAAGCTAAACCAAAAGAAGTAAACGAACTACTGATTTATGCATGGGAAAGTGGAATTAAAGGGATGTATTATCAAAGAAGTGGTAACCCTGCACAGGAACTTGCTAGATCATTAAACACGTGTAAGTCGTGTGAAGGATAGATATGATTGCCGAACACCGTTGCCCTAGTTGCCATATGTCTTATGAAGTTATGTGGGATGATAATGAGGAAGCCTCTTTCTCTTTTGTTGAAGACACTGATGCTGACTACGATGATTATGATAAAGAGGCATATCCTCAATATTGCCCTTTCTGTGGAGCACACAATTCTTACGACGGAGCGCTTTAATTTCCTTATAGATACTTTATGTGGATCTATCACGGGGAAGAATTTACGTCTAACATGATTGGTGATTATGTTGGATTTGTTTATTGCCTTACTGATATTGAAAACGGGAAGAAGTATATTGGGAAGAAAAAATTTACCCGTAAAATAACTCGCCCTCCTCTTAAAGGTAAGAAAAGAAAGCGGCGATCAGTTGCTGAAAGTGATTGGCAAACATACTACGGTTCCAGTCCTGAAACCAAAGCGCTTGTAGAAGAATACGGCGGGGAAAGATTTAAAAGGGAAATACTTCATCTTTGTACTTCGCTTGGAGCTATGTCGTATATGGAATTAAAGGAACAGGTTGATCGTGAAGTGCTGCTAAGTGATGAATATTATAACGGAATTATCCAAGCTAGGATCCATCACAGTCACGTTAAAAACCTTAAAAAATGATTTACAATCCACCCTTTATATGGTATAATAGTGGAAACAAATAAAATCAATATACCAAAATGATTATCGTAGACTTCTCTGGAATCTCAATCTCTACTGTGTTCTCACAGCCTAAATCCAACCTTGACGAAAACCTATTACGTCATATGATTCTCAATTCACTGAGAATGTATAACCTTAAGTATCGTAATGAGTATGGCAAACTAATTGTTGCGTGTGACGCCGGCAGTTGGCGTAAAGGTACCTTTCCTGAATATAAAGCAGCTCGTAAAAAGAATCGAGAAAGCTCAGATATGGATTGGAAATCTATCTTTGAGAGTATTAACAAAGTAAGGGATGAGATTGACGAATACCTTCCCTTTCCAGTATTACAAATAAGTAACGCAGAAGCAGACGATGTTATTGCAACCCTTGTGGAAACAACCCAGGAATTTGGCAATCACGAAAAGGTTATGATTGTCAGCGCTGATAAAGATTTTATCCAGCTTCAAAAATACGACAACGTTCAGCAGTTTAGCCCACTTACTAAAAAACTTTTAAAGGACACCAACCCACAAAAGTATCTTTTTGAGCACGTAGTTCGTGGCGATACCGGCGATGGTGTACCTAACGTTCTTTCTGCAGATGATGTATTTGTTTCTGAGTCTCGCCAAACTCCTCTTCGCGCTAAAAAGATTGAAGAATGGTATGAAGCTTCTCGTAAAGGGGATATGCAAGAGATTCTTGACGAACAAACATATCGTAATTTTATCCGTAATAAAAGTATGATCGATCTTTCTCAAATTCCTGAGAATATAAAGTCAAACATTATTGAGGAATACAATGCAAAACAAGTAAAGCCAAACGGAAAGGTTCTTAATTACTTGATCACTCGCCGCTGTAGCCAACTGGTTGCTTGTGCAGAAGAGTTCTTTATCAAATAAGATATATAACTATAGACAACAACATAATGTCACTATGAAGAAAAAGACAGCAAAACACAATAGGACTAAACTTCCTCACGAATTGTTTCAACTTTGTGATGAAGCTGAAAATGTCGCAGAGCGAGTAAAGCTTTTACAAGAACACGGAACCTTTGGAATTAAAACACTCCTTCAAGCTAATTATAAAGAAGAAGTCGAGTTTGATCTTCCTAAAGGCGTTCCTCCTTATAAAGAAAATGAAGCGGTTGCTGGCGCACAACGTCGCCACTTTGAAAAACATGTTCGTCAATTAAGGCATCTCATTAAACAATCGCCAATGACCAGCTTTAAAAAAGAAGTTACTTATATTAAACTTCTTGAATCACTATCCGCTAAAGATGCTAAGATTGTAATTGCCGTAAAAGACAAAAACCTTAAAGGTCTTTACCGGACCCTTACTGAAGCTACTGTTCGTAAAGCTTTTCCAACGCTACTCGGCAAATAGTAGAATGACCTACAATTATTGTTGCGAAACTTGCGGGGAGACTTGGGAAGAAAATCATCCCATGGATAAAAGGGATGAACCTGTAGGAGATCCTTGTCCACACTGCGAAACCGGAAAGAAAAAACGAGGGATAACAGCGCCTGGGTTTTCTTTTGATGCCAGACAAACAACTATTCAAAAAGTTGGTGGTGATTGGAATTGCTTACTTAAAAAGATTCACAAGAATTCAGGTAAGCAATCTAAAATCCATCACGAGTAAGCCATTATATGAAGTTGGATAAAGCACACCTTAGGTACCCAATTCACGATTGGATTAATACTAAAAACAGTTATTGGTATCCGGGTGATGATTATGCCGAATGGGAAAGATGCCCAAGGTGTAGACTTATTCCTAAGATTAGAATCACTGAAGATATGCAAAGAACTACTTGTGGTTGTTGGCGATCCAGCGGTGATAGGTGGCAAGTAGCCGCTGAGTCAAGAAACTCTTATGTTACGAGAAAAGGATCAGACAAAGGCTATAATTATAACTCTTTAAAACAAAACTGGAATACTTATTGCCAAACAGGTAAACTAAAATTTAAGCTAGGAACACGATTTAGATTTGGATTCATTTGGGAACCCATGTTGGGAATCGTTAGAAAACAAGGATAATTTAAATATGCAAAAAGATAATAACTCTACTACTGAAGCTTTGGGATTGGAAGATCTCTTTAGCGGCGGCAAGCAAAACAACTTTTCTGGTGAATACGGATCCGTTATGGATTTCTATTTGTTGGGTTCTATCGGCGAAGCCTCTGAATATATTGAGTGGTTTCATAAGATTCGTAATGCTAGGCCGACCGATATAATCAACATTCATATTAACTGCCCAGGCGGTAACCTATTTACAACCGTTCAGTTTCTTCAAGTTCTTAGCGAGTGTAAAGCGCATATCAATATGAATGTTACCGGTGCTTGCATGAGCGCCGCAACGCTGATATTCCTTCAAGGGGACGACTTTGTAATTAATGAACACAGCGCCTTTTTGTTTCATAACTACAGCGGCGGAATGATTGGTAAAGGCGGAGAGATGTATTCAAATGTGATACACGATCGCAAGTGGTCAGAAAAGCTTTTTCGTTCTCAATACGAAGACTTTCTTACGGTAGAAGAGATTAGCAATCTGGTTGATGATAAAGATATTTGGATGGATGCAAACACAGTGGTTGAACGACTCAAGGCCAGAGGTGAAGCTCGAGAAGAAGAACTTGAAGTTGAAAAGGATGGCATAAAAGAAGAAATACCTCCTAAGAAAAAGACTACTAAGAAAAAGACTACCAAGAAAAAGACTTCTTAATTATGAAACCGACAGACCTAAACTATAAGTTCAGCGAACGTCTTGCCTTGACCATCATGGTTGAGACAGGACAGGAAATTAAAGAAGAAAGCGAACCCTGGGTTTTGCCAATCGAGTCTGAATACAATCGTATTCAAGCTAAAGAGTCCAAGTTATCTTCACGAAACAGAAAAGATTTATCGGCGGCATACGAAGCTTTACTTGATATTAAAAAGAAAGAAGCTGCAGCTGCTGAAAAGAAAGAAGAAGAAGCAACTGCTTAAATACTATGAAAAAGGAAAAAACCGACATGAAGTTTGTATCCGTTTTACTGATGATGGTTACTATATTGATTATGATGATGTATACAATTATGTATGTTGATACTCAAGCTCAGCGAATTGATAACTTAGAGATTGAAAACATTCGACATAATGATCGTTGGGGTATCTTATCGCCGTCTATTAAGAAAGAAGAAAAACAGAACGATCTGATCTATCGACTTTAATGAAATTATACCCAGGGTTCGATTTAACCGAGGCTGTGAAAGCTTTGGAATACGCTATTCGTCTTATGAGAAAAGACATTGCAATTGACCCTGAAGTGACCGAAGAAAAACTGGAGCAATTGAATACCCTTTGTAAAATGCGTAAAGCGTTTAAGAAGAAAGGGAAATCGTAATACTTTAAGTGTAGTATATCGCAGGGTTTGAGGCTAATCTTAAAATAGAAAGAATAAGCTTATGGAAACTGCATATTTAGTAAATGGCATCTTGGTGACTGTATTCAGCTTAGGGTTCTTGTCATACATTGTATGGTTAGGGTTCAAGGTTGTCGGATTATCGGGAGAGCTTAGACAACTAGAGTATGACGCCAATACGCGTGTCGACTCAACCGAAAAAGATCTCGACGCTTCAAACGATGAAGTGTGGAGAAACTTCGATAGGTTGGATTCAAGATTCGATCAAAGAATAACTGATGAAGGCAAATCATATTGGGACGAATTCGAGGTTATTCATCGCCGATGCGGTGAAATCGAAAGGGTCCTTTACAACGTAAACAAAGACTAACAAACACGTCTCATTCCCTGTTGATATACTATACCTTTTATTATGAATCAATTTAAAAGACATCATATCGCCGAGTCTACTTTTGCCAAAATTTATATCGCTGGTTCAATTGATGTGATCAAGCAAACGTGTCGGCATTGGTGTAAGAAGAATCCCAGTTGCGTAAACGTTTCCGAAACGTCTTTCATATACTGTGGTGGCGAGGAAACCGGAGCCATTGTTGAGTTCCTCAATTATCCAAAATTTCCCCTTAGTGAGAAACAGATTTTTGCCAAAGCTAAAGAGTTGGGGTTTGAACTAAAGGAAACAACCGCCCAAGATAGCTTTCTAATAGCCACACCAAAGACGACCCATTGGTGGAGTGACCGAGAGCAGAAATGGACTACTTCAGAATTGGTAAATTCGGCATTATAGCAGTTTTGTATCAAATTGGGCATTTTTGTATCAAATTAGGCAAAAATAGGAAAAAAAGTGATTTTTTTATCACTTTTCCCTGTACAATTATCCAAAAGTGTGGTAGAATATACTTATGAGCAATACTACCACAACCACCGCTAACGAGAGATTCCTTCAGAACCAAGTTCGCTGGGTCCTTCCTGAAATCAAGGACGTCCTTCAAATGGCCGATCTGATGGATACCGCCGAGGACAAGGCGGAGTTTCTTCAGGACTCTATGAATGCTGTTCACAAGCGCCTTCTCAAGGTTCTTGAAGCTACCGGAACGAAGCCTTCCATGTTCAGCTAACTCCTCCACCATTTTAAATTTAACCCTCTCTACTATATTATGAAATTCAGAAAAATCGGATCCAATATGCAGGAGCTTTTGGTTGAGCCAACCGAAGGAAGTATTCACGGCCTGTGTATTTTATTCAGCTATGAAACACCTGTTGCAGGATGGGATAAACACGGTGCATTCAAAACCGAACAAAAGTTCAGTGCAACAACCACCCGTCATATCAATAAGTATCTCGAACTTGCCGCTGACAGCGCCAGAACAGTAACACAAGAGTGGATTACTGAACAAATTGCTAAAGCTAAATTTTCTTAAATTATGAATAGAGTAAAAATGACACCACTAATCTTAAAGCGTGACCTCTTAGGAGTGAGCGATATCGAGACCGCCGTTTCCATTCTTCGTAACTGCGAATGGTCTTTGGTCTGGGAGATGCGAGACACCCTTCTCAAAGCAAGGAGCTTTACCGAGCTCGGCTCAAAGAACGATCATCTCCTTACCTTTTGCACCATGCTTCTTGAATGGGTAGACAACTACCATGGCAGTGATTGGAAAAGGGAAAAGGAAAATTGCACAATTAACGAATTGATTGAACCCTACAAAAAACTTGAAAAGCTGAGCAGACATGGATGAATCTAACCCAATGATATGGCTTTACTTGGTTTTTTGGATGCTGATAGTTCTTTTTATAAAGATTAAATTCTAATAACCATTACACTTATTATATTATGACAATCACAAAAACCGATCCCGTTACTGGAAAGAAAAACACTCTTGACATTCCAGTCACAGAGACACAGATACAATCTTGGCGCTTAGGAGCTCTTATTCAAGATGCTATGCCTGAGCTATCAGCAGACCAACGTGAGTTTATCATGAGCGGTATAATGCCCGACTCTTGGGAAAGGATTTTTGGAAAGAATTAACACTTATGACTTACTTACATTTAGCTCTTTATTGGATTCTCGGCGCATCAATTTTAATTCTTATTGCTGGTGCAGCTAATTATATTCTCACCCACACCTACTGATGAAACTAAAATTTAATGATCTTTTTGACTTTGGCCCTGTGATTATTTTAGCGGTTTCTCTTTGGATATTTTGTTTGGGTAAAGTATCTGAAGCAATCTTTTTTGCGATTCTAGCAAACTCAATCAGAAACATTTCAAATGAGTAACACAATCACCATTACCGCAAAAGACGGAAAGGTGTGGAACATTCACAGGTCTGCGGTCGAGCAGCTTTCCTCCAAGTCTGAGGCAGAGCTTGAGGCTTTCTTCAAAAGGTTCTTTGCTTGGTTTGATCAGTGGGAAGAGGATGTTCTGCAATCTCTTGTGAGAATGGAACGTGCTGGTCTTGCTATTGACAATACCATTAACTTGCAATTTAACAGATAAGAATATTTTTATATCAAAGGTTGGTGTAGCCTGGTAAGCATCTCAGATTGTGAATCTGACGGGGAGGGTTCAAATCCCTCACCTCTGACCATTTAACGCCATTAAACTTAAGAATAATTGTTAAATCAAACTCAGAATAAATATAGTTGAATATGAAACCTTCTTCTCTTTCTTTTCATTATAAGATGATACGACAAGATCTTAATGAACTTTTAGAAAGCATAAAATCTAATCACGACCTTGACATATATCAGCAAAGGTCAATGCTTCGAGATGGCGTAAATCTTATTTCAAAGAAATGCAAGAGAGTTATTAAACTATTAGAATCCGTTGAGTAAATGAATGTCAAATACCTGATACAATACATGCACCCATTTTATCATAAGTGGGTAACAGAAGAACAATGCGTCTCATTAGAAGAAGCGCAAAAAACAGTAGAAGAAAAAAAGAAAGAAGTCACCAGGATTTTAAAAGGTCGACGCACTACATTGAATTGGCGAATCCAGCCTTTAGATTAATATGAAAATAAAAATAATAGTCATTATACTTATTATCCTCGCGGCAGCATTAACCGCACAAGCCGATTCAAAGCCCGATGGGTTTTTAAGTAAAATTGGCAAAGGCATCTCATCGTCAAAGATATCGCTTATTGCCAATAAGGATGTTGGCACATTTTACAAAAGGGGTGTCAGTCTGCAATGCGCTAATTACGTCAGCCACGTCGTTGAGCGAGCGGGAGGGACGCCTCCGTCAGGAAAGGCATCTGCACGGTCTTGGCTTAAGTGGGGTAGAAAGATTCCCTTCTCTGCCATGAAGCCGGGTGACATTATTGTAACAACCCGTGGGAGCAGTTCCCGAACCGGCCACATTTTAATTTACAAAGGAAATGGTAAAGCCATTCATCGTTCCACTCGATATAAGCCAATTGGCGAGATCTCTATTGACTATTATAGGTCACGAATTATTGGTATTAGAAGGATTACCTAATGGCTAATGTAAAGGTCTTTTATAACGAGGACTGTCAGCAATGTCCTCCGTATCTTGACAACCTTAAAAGGTGCTCGGAGAAATTCAGTCATACGTGTGAAGTGATGTCTCTTCAGGATAACCCCTTGGACATAATATCCGATCTTCAAAGTCTTAGAGAATCAGGCCATACCATTTCATCTCTACCGTTTTTTATTGTTTCAGACGGCGAATATAAGTATAGTTACGAAGGTATTCTTCCGTTGGATGTTATAGATCACATATTGAAAAAATTTATATCATGAGATTTCATATACTAGGTGTTCCTCACACAGTTACTAATCACGAATACTTGTCTTGTGCTTATACACAAAAGGTTTACAAGTTCGGCCAGATGATGGACGAGCACTCAACGCTTTTTCATTACGGCCACGAGGATTCGGATTTGCCTTGCGCAGAGCATGTAACGGTTACTACCAATGATGATTTAAAAAAGGCTTATGGGTCTTATGATTGGCGTAAAGAATTCTTTAAGTATGACTTACAGGATCACGCTTATCAAACCTTTCACAAGAATGCAATTAAAGAAATTAATGAACGGTTTCAGCCTGGTGATTTTATCTTACCGTTCTGGGGACATGGTGTGAGAAAGGTTTGTGACGAAGTTCATGACAATTCTGACAACCTTCGAGCCATTGTGGTCGAGCCAGGGATTGGATATGCTGAAGGCCATTGGGCTCGGTTTAAAGTTTGGGAAAGCTATGCTATGATGCATGCTTATGGAGGTATGAATAAAGTTAGTTATTGTAATCCCGATTGGTATGAAACAGTAATACCAAACTATTTTGATCCTACTCAATTTGAGTTTAAGGATACCCACGAGAAAGACGATTATTTTCTTTTCTTAGGACGAGTGTTTGAAGGTAAAGGAGTACACATTGCAATTGATGTAGCTCGCAAATTGGATATTAGGCTAAAGATAGCAGGTCAAAAAGATCCTAACTTTAACATTCCCCCTCATCCTAATATTGAATACATCGGTCATGCTGATGTTGAAACCAGAAAGCATTTAATGAGTAATGCAAAAGGTGCCTTTCTTCCAAGCACTTATTACGAGCCTTTTGGCGGTGTACAAATTGAATGCTTGTTAAGTGGTACACCAATCATTACAAGCGACTGGGGAGCGTTCACTGAAAACAATCTTCACGGCGTAACAGGATATCGATGCCGAACCTTTCAAGACTTTATCAGTGCTACAAGGAAAGTGGCAAGCGGAAGTATATCTTCTCGTGATTGCAGTAGATGGGCAAATAATTTTACTTTAGATAACATCCGTCCTCGTTACTTAAAATACTTTACTGATATACAGCAGATCTTTAAAGGATCGGGTTGGTATGCATACGGCGATTCCAATGATTCGCTAAAGGCGCTTGAAATGAATTATACCCGTGATCATTATTACGACTAAACAGTGAATTTTACTATTTACATTTACCCTGAAATGTGATAGAATATCTTTATTATGGAATGTATTAATTGCTATAAACCGGTGGCTGCTGCCAGAGTTGCGGCGGGGTATAATTACTGCATGGCTTGTGCCGAACACGTGCCTCAAGTAAAAGGAGTTATGGTATGGGGCCATAAGACTGCGGGGGAAATGCAGGTAGTTTCTCCGGATCAGTTTGGTGAACACCGCAAATACAGCCCTTACGGTAAGTACACCGGAATGGGTTCAGGAGTGAAGCGAGCCACGAATAGTGCAACCCGCTAATTAAGCTTCCAGCACGTCTACAATATACCGAAGTATTTTACTTCTAACAATATCTTCTTCACCAAAGGTGAGATTAAAGATTCCTTTCTCTATGGCGTCTTCCCTTTCGGCAAACTTGTTGAAGATATCTGCATAGCCACTTGCCTTTCCAATATCGGCTTGCTTAAGGTCACCGCAAACAGCATAGCGGGTATCCTTACCAAATCGTGTTAGGATTGTAACAAGCTCAGCCGAAGTGAGGTTCTGCGCTTCGTCAATAATCACAAAGGAATTGTTGAACGTCAAGCCGCGAACAAAGTTAACTGGTATAGCACTGAGTATGCCATCTTTCATCAGGTGATTGGCAACTCCTTGTCCACTGATCTCTGCGACCTTTTCGATAAGAGGCATCGCATAAGGCAAAAACTTATCGTCCACTTCACCCGGTAACGCACCAAGAGAGCGACTAGCACTTTCAATTACGCTTCGGATATACACGATGTTTTCTATCTGATTATCCTTTAATAACTCCAGCGCAGCAAGAACCGCAAGGTAAGATTTTGCACTACCAGCAGGTCCGTCAACAAATCCTATCTTTGTTCGATTATCACAAAGTCCGTCTTTAAACGCAAGATGATTCTTTGAAAAATAGAAAGGCTTTCTAATAACAAAATTGGTCAACCAATTCTCTTGAAGAGTGTCCTCGATTCCAGCGTCTTTAAGTTCTTCAAGTTTAAGATTGCGTTCTGCCTTTTTTCTAGGAGCACGTTTGGTTGTTTTTGTTCTTGACATGGTGGTATGGTGTTTGACGTTAATACAAAAAGGGGAAAACCACTTAATGATTTTCCCTCTTTAATAGACTGGCCACCGTTTTCAGACTTTGATGATTAACAGATTTGTCCATAACAGTGGCACTAAGAATATTTATAAAACAAGGAGGTTAAGGATCTCTTTATTATAGGATAAATAATGGTGATATGATCATATCAGGCTATACAATCAATACAGATTATGAACAAGAGGTGAAAGACCTTGAATCTGATTTAAAGAGATTTAATCTTCCATATAAGTTGTATGCTTATGAATCTAGAGGTGATTGGGTAAAGAATACAATGGTAAAAGCTGAGCTGATCCAGAGAGCCTTGATTGAATTTCCTGGCGAAGATATTATATGGCTTGATGCCGATGCAGTCATATTAAAGAACCCCGTATTCTTTCACAATTTAAAAAATAAGGAATTTGATATATGTTGCTATTATTTCAAATGGCCAGGGGGATGGAAGGGAAAGGAAGTAAATGAATTATTAAGCGGCACAATCATCTTTCGAAATAATGATGTAATAAAATCTCTCGTAAATGATTGGGCAAATCATAATTCTGAAGTGAACTGGGATCAGAAAATATTACAGAAATATGTTGATGGTAAGTATGCGGATAAAATTAAGAAACTAAATCTGCCAAAAGAATATATTAAGATAAGACCTAAAAGCGTATTAAATACACGAAACTTAAATTGTGTTATAGGGCATAAACAAATGAGCCGGGAACAAAAAGATAAAATTAAATGATCTAGTCAAAGGTGAGAATATTTATAAAACAAGGAGGTTAAGGACTTTTTTACTATAAATAATAATATGCGATCAGTCACCACCTGCATCCTCTCTGTTCTGTTCACATTCATTTCATTTATTTCAGTTGTTATACCCTACAAGGATAAACCTAAACCTGTGGCAGAACCTTCTCTTGACCAAACAAAAACTTTAGTATTGGCAAGTACTGACTTGTTTGGTTTAATGGAAAACAATCCCTTTACAGCTGTGGGTTTATACACGCTAACAGCAGATGGAAAATCCAATGTCGTTTTTCTACCTTGCTGGAATGATATAGACTATGTACAAGGATTGGCTGGTGACCGAAGAAGGTACTATATCTTTAATAAGGTAATAGATGCTTTAAGCCAAGACGGTATTTGGCAACTAAGGATTGTTCCTCTCGCGAAAAGTACTAATGCTAAAGCTTAATCAGCGGCAATTTACCAAGTAATAATAACAGCCTTCTTTTTATTCATAATAGGAATTTCCCTTGTGGTATTGAACCCCGCTTCAACAATTTTTTCCATCCACCATTCTACCGGCTTTTGCGTCACATGAGAATTTTCTCCGTTTGAGAGCAGTTGACCCGCTCTTCCAAGATGAGGTATTATTAAAGCGTTTTCAGTTGCCGCCCTGATATCAATAAGAGTAGGAAGAACATTCTCTTCAGGAATGTGTTCCATAACATCGGTACAAAATACCAAATCGAATTTCCACGGGGTAGGTCTATTTAAATACTTAGTAATAGCAGGATCCCATCTTTCACGCACAAGATCTTTATTAGGAAATATTTTATCTACTAACTTTGAATTTCCACATCCGTAATCTAGAATACGATTAATGCTGGAAATTTCTTCACACCATTTAGAATATCTTTCAATGGCTCTTTCTTTAGGCCCGGAACCATAGTTAGGATTTTTTTCGTGAATTTGCTTATATTCTGATATGTACTTATAAGCAAGGGCTTTATTCATTACTTTCAGTCTCTTCTACAAGATCGCCAACCTGCTTGGCAGTCTTCCAAACTCGACCTCCGTTTTCTTTACAGTAGTCGAGCATCTCTTCCTTTTCCCCAACCGCCTGTACCTTTCTGTCAGAAACCACTGCATAGTGAAGCTTGGTGTCAGTACCAACTGCATCTTCTCCAACCTTAATGGTTTTGACTTGTTCGGTTTGAACTTCTTCTACGATTCGGTGGTAAAGCATATCCTTGTCGCTGAACTTCCATTCATCAGCATTAAAGTAAGGCTTCTTCCGAAGCTTGGAATATTCGTCGGAAGAGATCTTGTTTGTTTTGTCAAGCTTTGCCTTGGTCATTTCTTTAAGGTCGCCAGATTCCTTACCCAGAATATAAGAATGCAAATCTTGCATCGTGGAATGAAGGCCACTTAATTTGTTTTGAAACCACTCAGGATAACTACCTCCGTTAATAAGTATGTTTCTAATTTCAGTAGAAGAATGACAAATAAAATTAAGTTGTGTGATAGCCATTGCAAGCTCTTTTTCGTTAGGAAGGTTAAGCGGCTCATGCGCACCTTCAGCCCAAGTAGCTGGAATAGATTCTTCTTCAATTGCAGATTTTTCTGGCTTTAATACTTCGTATGCAGCAAGAACAAGCGGATCTTTTTTGGTATATTCCTGAGAATTTTTCATGAAACTATTTATAACAAATGGCATTTTATTATTTACAATCTTTTTGAAAAATGGTATAATAGTTTTATCAATTTAAAAGATACTTTATTAGCATGACTCACGTACATCGAACAATACTTAAAAAGCCATACAAAGGCCATAGACATATGGCTCAACTGTGGTACAATTACGACAAAACGATATATCCTTACTTAACTAAAATTGATATGTATAGAATAGAAAATGGTATCATCGGCAAATGTGTTTCTACTGTATCAGAAGATGCAGTCGGCGAAGATAAGCTAACACTAGATGATAGGCTCACAGGTTTGTTAATACTTATTGACGACGGTGTGGTGGACAACATAATTGAAGGCCTTTACTAAATATGAAAGTTATTGCTATTGCAGGAAACGCAACATGCGGCAAGGATACCCTTTACCGTGTATTATACAGTGAGCTGGAATCGGTATCAAAGGTAAAAAGAATTGCCTTTGCTGATGCTCTTAAAGATGAAGTCAACGATTTTCTGATAAGGACTGTGGGTATCAGTGCTTGGACCACTGACCCGGATGAAAAGAAAGTTATTAGAAGGTTTTTACTTTTTTGGGGAACCGAGTTTAGACGTGAACAAGATGATATGCATTGGGTAAAATTGTCAGCAGAAAAAATGACGGATTCAGATACCACTTATATCATCACTGATCTCAGATACAAAAACGAATACAACTGGATTAGAGAAATGGGCGGCAAAGTGATATTCCTTGATCGTTATATCAACAAAGAAGGAACTCTTGTGGCTCCCGCCAATCATTATGAAGCAGAAAATAACAGGTTCTTAAAAGCCAACGCTGACCTTCACCTGGCTTGGCCAACATTTGATAAAGATGACGATGCTTCCCGCCGTGACTTTGTCAAGCAACATGCTTCTCAATACTTAACACTTTAACAAAACCAAAAACGATAATGAAGAATAACTTAAAGCTTTGCTTTATTGATACCGAAACAACTGGCCTTGACCGAAATAAAAATGACATTTTTCAGATTAGTGCCAAGATTACAGATTCCGAAGCCAAGGGAGTAATTGATGAAATTAACTTGAGCTTTGTTCCGCACTCTCTGGAATATGTAGAATCTGAAGCCTTAGAAAAGACGGGATACACAATGGAAGAGCTGGGTTCATTTTCTCTTTCTTCTTCTGAAGCGTTTAAGCAATTCACGGATTGGTTAGCCACTCACGTTGATCGTTTTGATAAAAAGGACAAACTTCAATTCCTTGCTTATAATGCTCCATTTGATGTTGAGTTTGTTCGGCAATGGTTTTTAAAAAATGGTGATAATTACTTTGGTTCCTTTTTCTGGAATCCTGCTATCTGTGTTATGCAGGCCACCGCTTGGTTCGTTCAAGGTGTACGCGTAGCATTACCCAATTTCAAGCTCGGGACTATTTGCAAATGCGCAGAGCTTGGATGGGATGAGGATTTGGCTCACGATGCTGACTATGATGTGACAAAAACGGTAGAGCTTTACCGATATTTAAGAGAAAATCTTTCCCAGATGTAAAATAGACACAAATGTGCTAAAATGGATACAAATCCCATTTAGCCGTCAAAATAGACACAAATGTGCTAAAATGGATACAAATCGGAAAAAAAGTGAAAAAAAGTGATTTTTTTATCACTTTTCCCTGTACAATTATCCAAAAGTGTGGTAGAATAGTATAGTAACGAAAAACCACCACAGATTATGAAATACAAATTCGCACTTCTCCACAAACCATCATCAAGCCTACGCCTTTGGGGTAACTCATGGCATCTTGATTATTTACGGAAAATTGCAAATCGCTCTTCTGACTATGTGATTATCTCACTGGACAGCAAGCAGGTTATTAAATAATCTGGGTAAAACAACAAAAAAAACCTACTATATTATGTCACTCGAAAGAGCAAATGAAATGGTTAAGTTCCTCAACAATCTTAATGAGGAAAGAACGCGTGCAGGTGAAGCTGCAGGATTTAAATCACTTGAAGTGTATAAACACGGAATGAGTTATGGGCTTACCTGTCACGAAGTTGCGGTAACATTTCTTGGTAAGAATCGAGCAATCAGCTGGGGACGATACCTTCCCGAAGAACTTAGCGAAGAGCAGATTCAATCTACTGCCAAAAGCAAAAGTTCTAAAAAAACTCGTAAACGCAAGGAGACTAACCGCAGATCGATAACCATGGAGAGTGTGGTTGCTGCTGTGGAAGCTTCCAAAAACTTTACTCCTAAAGCCTATAAAGCTGATCGGCTGGCAATGATTAAAGAGATCGTAAACCGAAAGGAAGCTGAAGATGCAGCTGAAGCTGCTATCGAAGAGCTTTCTGTTAAAGAAAGTAAAAGCAGTGATAAAGGAAATTCTTCTGAAGAAAGCTGTTACAAGCGCTCTCCAATGGGATATACCCAGGAAGACGTTGAAGAAGAGCTCGCCCTGATGAATACTTATCTTTAATTAAATTATGATGCTATCACCTATTGAAATTGTACTAATATCATCTACGGTTTGCGCGACCATTGGAATCTTTCACAGCCAAATTTGTCAATAACTACATTATGAAATCCAACATCTTTATCTTTGCCTTAATTTTATTCCCTGGAATTGCTCTTTCTATTGCACCCAAGAAGCGGGACTTTGTAGACATTCAGCCTGTTAAGGTTGAGAAGAAAAGCCCAAGGGAAATGCGTGCCGTTCGCAAAGCCGAGCTTTATTACTACGGTCCGTTTGGAAAGATTGAATTGCCTGCTGAATCATCTGAGCCAGAGAATTCTCTTTTCCCCACACCATCATTTAAGTAAAATGATTTTTGTATACCACGTCTTTTATAACGGCCAACCTATGGGTCAGGTCAGAGCGTATTCTGAAAAGGGTGCAATAGATCAAGTATATGGAAAGACTGGTGGTGCTAGTGCATACACCGGTAAGGCTCGCAGACTTTATTCTGCAGTCAAAGTGTAATTTATTATTTACATTTACTTGAAAACCTGTTATAATACTATAATGGAATTAGGACTCTGCTGCTTACTGCACAATAACAAAGAATACAAATTTAGGACGTATACAAAGGCACGAATGGAAAGGCTTTCCTTTGATGAAGCTCGTGCAAACGTTCACGAAGTAATTTGGCATAATACCAAAATGCTCGGTCGATTCTTTGATTATTGCAGGGCAAATAGCATTCCTTCATACCGCCTTAGTTCTGAGCTTATTCCACACTTCAAGTATATCACCGAACGTGGCCTTGTTACAGAGTCAGAACTTCAAGAGTTTTTATCAGCCTTTGGTTCACACGACACAAGTGGCATTTGTCTTTCTCAACACCCCGGTCAACACGTTGCTTTGGGTTCCATTCGTCAAGAGGTTATTGATAACGGCATTGATGATCTAAGGTATCACAAACTAATTCAAGATGCAGTTGGATTTAAAGAAATGAATATTCATTTGGGTGGAGCATACGGTGACAAGCCAGCTGCTAAAGACAGGTTTGTTGAAAATGCAAAAGAGTTTAAGGATTACTTGACCATTGAAAATGACGAGCTAACTTATAGTATTGATGACTGTCTTGAGGTATCGGAAAGAATTGGTATTCCTGTTACTTTTGATTTACATCATCACCGATGTCATAAGCTAAAGCCAGAATACGAACCTCTTGGCTCGGATCTAGAATACTTTCAAGCTGCAAAGGAAACGTGGATCGCAAGCGGAAGAGATTACATGCGTATTCATATAAGCTCGCCAAGAGTTGAATATACAACCGCTGCAAAATCTAGACCACACCACGACTTTATTAACCCTGGAGATATTCCTTCTTGGCTTTTGGAAGCTGCTGGTGATTTCCCGGTACACATTGATGTGGAAGCTAAAGCAAAGGAAAAGGCTATACAACAACTCAATGAAGATTTAAAAACTTTGGCCTTATAATTAATTATATGAAATCGGATAAGATTATAATGGATATGGAAGACGCCCTTGCTGCTGACGCTGAAGAGTTTAAAAAGGATTCCGAAAGACTTAATTGGCTTATTGAAAACAATAAGATTTCTTTTGACTGCACCAGTCGTGACGACATCGATGTGGTTATAGAGCTAAGCAAGTTTATTGATAACCTTAAATTAAAAGGTACTGAAAACAATTAATTTATGAAAGTAACCATTGGAGATCCTACCAAAAATAGTCAAAAGGTTCGTGTTAAAATCCATAAACACGACACGTGGAATATGGACCAAACCTTGGCCTATATTATTGTACCCATGCTGAAACAGCTTGCTGAAACAACTCATTCAGGTCCTCCTGTTGAAATGAAAGACGTTCCTAGTAAACTTCGTCCGAAAGCCGGTTACGATGACCCAGACTATGGTATGGATTACCTTTACTTTGACCGTTGGTCTTGGGTGCTGAATGAAATGATTTTTGCCTTTTCCGCCAAGATTGATCCTTCTATCGAGGATCAATATTTTACAGAAGATGGTTACGACGAAGCTGGAATGGAAAAACACCAAAAAAGAGTTGCCAATGGATTCCGTCTTTTTGGAAAATACTACGAATCACTTTGGGATTAAACCATGAAAAAAGGTAAGCTGAAAATATTAACAAAGCCAGAGGAACAAAACGTTCAGGTAAATTGGTTGGTCCACTTTATATACGAAAAAGAAAAGTACGCACTATGGTCTTCGTCAAGTTCAGAAGGTCCTTGTGAGTACATCATCTATCATTACGACTCTTCACGACGAGAAGGCCTGGGTTCAGAAGTAGATTCATCCGACCCAAAATTTGAAGAGCTTTACGATTACATACACGAATACCATACAGAATTTAAACACTATAACCTTGATCCCGGTCAAGAGTTTGTCATTAAAGAAGATTAGAACATGGATAGCATTGAAGTAGGATTTTTAATTGGGGTTATTACCATGATACCCGTTATGCACTTTATTTACCGTACCTCTTAAAGATTAAAACATGAAAACAGAAGAACAAAAACTAAGTGAAAAGCTGAAAACCCTACTTGGCGCATACGTACTTGAAGTAGAGTTTATCAAGCAAAACGGTGATACACGAAAGATGTCTTGCACTACCAAGTCGGATAAGATTCCAGAAACACACCAGCCGAAAAATGAAAATGCAACAACACTTAATGAAGGGGTATTGCGAGTATTTGACGTTGAAGTTGAAGGCTGGAGAAGCTTTCGAGTTGACTCTGTGAAATCCTTTGGACTAAAGGAAAGGGTATAACACCTTGGAGTGGTAGTTCAGTTGGTTAGAACGCCGGCCTGTCACGCCGGAGGTCGCGGGTTCGAGTCCCGTCCACTCCGCCATTACGACTTGAAGGGGATGCGCAAGCATCCCTTTTTTATTTTATAAATATGTCTAAATGAATGACTTTATAAATCTGGTGAATGATAAAAACATTCTGCTTGTTGGTAATGGTTCTTCCGTATTAAAACACGACTATAGTAAAGACATTGACTCATATGAATTTGTAATAAGATTTAACTATGGAATAAAGGAGTTTCATAAATTTCCGAACGCGGGTAAAAAGGTAGACGCATGGTTTTATACAATAAAGTCGCCTAATACCTGCATTAGAGTTTATAAGGATACACGGATTAAAGCCAAGCACTGTATAAGACATGCTAATGATCCTGTAAAAATCGGCAAATATCAGTATTACATCCCGGCCGACTTTCGAGAAAAACTTAATAAGAGCTTGAATTATCCTAAAGATAAACTCGCCTCCAGCGGACTTTGCGCTATACATTATTTGGTTGATTACTGCAGTCCTAAATCAATTACGCTTGTAGGATTTGATTCCTTTGATACTGGTAATTATTACAACGGTAAAAACTTAGCTTATAAGTGGCACCCTGCCGATATTGAAAAGGCATATATAAATAATCTTATTGAAAAAAATAAGATTTCGGTATTGGATATTTAGTTATGAAAAATTTGATTTATCAATATTACATTCCTTATGAGGCTGGTGACTCTCATTATGGTGGAGTTCAGATGCCAGGATGGGCGTTGAAAGGAAGTCAGTCTGCTGAAAATTATGCAAAGAAAGTTGACGCTGAATACGTATTATCTCATAAAAGATATTACAAACATCTTGATCCCAGGCTTGATTCAATAAGACTTTTTTATGATAAAGCGTTTGACGAATACGATAACATTTTGTGTTTAGATTTGGATATGTTGGTAACCACGTCTGATAACATTTTTGATATTGAAATTAAAGATGTTGCTATGGTACACGAATTAGGAGTGCATAAAGGTACTCCAGGAAGAACATGGATATCCCGCGTTATGGATGTGCCGAATTACCAAAGAGGTGTAATTGCTTACGGCAAAAAGTTATTTGGTAAAGACTGGATGTTTCCAAAATCTAAGTTGTATCCAAATGAAGCGTTTAGATACTTAAACGGTGGACTGCAATTATGGTCAAAAGAAGGAAGGCAAAAGGCAAGAAAGCATTTTACTTCTATTGATGATTACTATTTGCATACACGATATACAGAACAAATGTATATAAATTTACAACTTTCTCAATCGGTTTTTAATGTAACCGAATTGGATACAAGTTGGAATAGACTTTCTTCAAGACAAGAATTAAACGGTAAAATTAATCACTACATTGGCCCTCATAAGAAAAGAATGATATGAAAAAGTATTTGGAAATCGCCGCAGGTAGATTAAAATCAGATGAATGGGCTGGAATAAGAGATGTACCAACAAAGGACCCTGCGGTTCTGCAATATGATATGACCGATCTGCCAATGAAAGGTATTGCAGATAACACATTTGAAGGCGTGTATAGCGAACATTTTATCGAGCATATATACAAATATCAAGGGATAGATTTCCTTAAAGAAATGTTTAGGATATTAAAATCAGGAGGCGTGATTAGAACTATTTGGCCGCCTTACGAATTTGTAGAAAAACTTGTAAGTAACGAAAAACTAACTGATAGCGAAGAATACTTTGTTAAACGTTATTATGATTTTTATATACGTAAGAAAAACTTTGCGCCGCAGGGGTTTAAACATAAAAGTAAAAGAGAACAGTGCGCGCTTGGATTGCTTTATCAAGAAGGCGAACACCTGTGTGTATGGTCAATAAAAGATTTAAAGCAAGAATTGAAAAACGCTGGGTTTGTAAATGTAAAAGAACAAAGGTACCAAGCGAGCGATTTTACTCCGTTTAAAAATTTAGAATTAAAGTGCGAAATTAGAAAAGCTCATTCAGCTGTAATAGAAGCGGTAAAGCCATGACCATTATAACAGATATAGACAAAGATACATATATCAGCTATTGGTTACCCCTTGCATATAAACATCAAGATAGCAAATTTGTATTTCATACCATACAAAAATTACCTAAAGTTGCTATTCCTAAAAATGTAAAAATAGTTGCGTCGGAAACAGAGGCCGCGGTACATATTGGTAATATTGCGTTTTTAACACAAAAGGATTTAATTCCTACTTACGAAATAATGGTTTATTTAGAAAATCTAAAGAGATACAAATTCATAAACCCACACGTACAAGGCACAAACGAAAGTACAAATTCCTTTACAGTAAAGAACGATTACAAAGGCGAATCATCAATAGATTATTCCAAGAAATACAATTTAAATGATGATACCTCATTAACACTTTACAAAGTATGAACCTAGCTAAAGTAAATACTTCCAAATTTAAATATCGTCTAGGGGATGCCGTACTTTTAAAAAATAGAGCGCGGGACGATATGAAGCGCTTTCCCGATACAATAGGTTATGATTATTTAAGGGCAATCAATTGGTCTTTGAAACCTTTTGATAAAGATACGTTTTTAAACGTTGTTAATAATCATATTGCTAAACATAATTATAAAGCGCCTGAAACAGAATTCGTTTTACACTGGAGATTATATCCTAGCTCCAGCTGGAAAATGAATATGGAAAAGCTTAAAGAAATTGTTGATGGTAGAGATATTACCGTTTGTGCAGCAATACACTGCGATAACAAGAAGGGAATAAATGATCTGTACAAATATCTTGAAAATGATAATGTAAGATTGCAATCTTCGACAAATCCTGATGAAGATTTTGCGTTTGCGTTTCAAGCAGAAAATCTTATATGTACAGCAGGTACATTTTCTGGATTGTTATATAGATGCAAAGAACATAGCGCGTGGTATATGTGGAATTCTAAGAATAAATAATAAATGAATGATATTATAACAATGCGTCCGGATGGGCGATAAAAAAATAAGATGAAAACATTAATATATCAATATTGGCTTGGTAAGCCTGGTATTGCAGTAAAGGCTGGAATAGAGAATATGAAAGCATACGCTAATCAAGTGGGTGCTGATTATAAATTTGCAAAGAATCCTACATGGGGTTCTAATCATTGCGATATTCCAGAGTACTATAATGCGTTTGAACCAATTTATAATCCTGAGTTTTACGAAAAGTATGATAAAATTTTATTCGTTGATACAGATGTATTTGCAGTTAATGGACTAAAAGAAAACATTTTTGATTTAAATGTTGGACATATAGGTATTTGTGATGAACCGCATAAAGAAAAATCTCACACAACAACCAAAGGCGCATTAAATTCTAAAGCAGACGAAGCATGGAATAAAATGCTAGTTGACAACTATAAAAAAGAGATGCCTAGAAATAAAGATGGTCAACTTAAAATCTTTAACAGTGGTGTAGTATTATACACAAAACAAGGATTGGCGGTCGCTAGAAATAACTTTGTTCCATTTCAAAAATACATTGATAACTGCAGAAGATATAGATTAAATAGGTTCTATAGCATTGATCAAAATTATTTACATGCCATGTTGATAATTGGTAATTTAAATTATACAGTAATGGAGTCTGGTTGGAATAGTTATGTACATTATGACGAACACATTGATAAAACAAAACCTAGACCAATCGTTGATGCTAGAACAGATGAAACAAAATTTGTTCATGTACAATTAAGAGGTGCCGATGATAAAGATGCGGATTGGCATAACACAATAGTAAATAAACCTGTATCAGATTGGAAATTACAGTAATGAACGCGTATATTATTACAACCATTAATGCATTTAAAAGTGAAAAGGTAGAGAAACTTACACAAAGATGCGTAGATTCTTGCCGTGAATTCAACCTTGAACCTATTCTCGTTGATGCTGTTGTTCCAGCAACTTTAGAAAAAGTATATCCTGGTTGGTTGGTTCGAGAAGATTATAGGGAAAGACTTTATAATAACTATAGAAGAAAAGCTGGTAAAGAACCAACAGAAGAAATAAAAAATCGTATGATAGTGATGCAACAATGTATGACTATGAGTCACTACAAAACAAGAGAAACTATTATTGAAAAAGGAGATAAAGTGGCAGTTATTCTTGAACACGACGCGGTTTTTATGAGATCATTACCAAATAATGTAAATTATCGTTCTTGTGTTGTAAACCTTTGCTCAAGAGAACAAGCAACACATGGATATGTCGTTAACCCTGAATACGCGCAAAAATATAATGATATTTACGAAAAAATTGGTTTTGCAGGACACGATAATATGAATCGTTATATCAACAAATATGAAGAAATTAAGATAACGCCATTTTTAAAAAATCCTGTTGTTGGCGGTAATGCATTACACGAAACGCAATGGGATACTCATCGAGGTGCGCTCAAAACGCACTTAGATTATGTTCCAACTACTACAACTGGAGTTTATAATAAAAAGAAATAAAGTTATGTTAACTGCAACAATTGAAAACGTAAAAACTTTAAAGGACTTTTATTCGCAGATCAGATGCCAGCAAGAAGATCCTAAAAATCACGGGAAAGCTTATTGTGCGCACCATGATTTTATTCAAAGATATATGGAAGATTGTGATTCTTATAAAGAATTAGGAACACATCAAGGAGCTTCTGCAGCTGCAGCATTATTAGGTGGTGCTAAAGAAGTACATTTAATTGATCACACACTTGAAAAATTTAATTGGCAAAAACATCTATTTGAAAAATTTGCTGAGGAAAATAATGTTTCTTTAAACGTTTACGAAATGAGTTCAATTGATAAACGTTGTGCGGTTTCAACCGATATGCTAATGATTGACTCGTTACACAAGTGGTCTTGGACGATTCAAGAACTTGAGCTTCATGCGGCGAGAACTAAAAAATATATTGTTCTTCACGATACGGCGGTCGTAAATAAACAGCCGTCAGATATTGGGCCGGGCGTACACGAATGGTGTAAACATAATGATTGGGAAGTATTGGAAGAAGAAACCAAGAATGTAGGCTCTATGATTATAAAGAAAGGATGAAAGCATACATAATCGGTAATAACAACGATGATAGATCGGTTACCGCAATGGCTGCTTGCATTAGCACTGCGACTCTTCCTGTTAAAATGTTCCAACAGGTATCTGCAGAAGATATAACAGAAAAGAATCTCGACCAATACACATATCCCATTGGAGATAAAACTGTGGTGTGTAAAAAGTCAGGTTTAACTCTTCACGGTCGAGGATATGGTAATAATATAAAGGCCAAGGTTGCGTGCACTCGCAGTCATATGGCTTTGTGGAATCTTTGTATTGAACAGAATGAACCGTTAATGATTCTTGAGCACGACGCGGTGTTTATAAGATCTTTTGAGCCGTTTGATTTTGAAGGTGGCATACTTGGTTTAAACGACCCCAGAGGAGCAACTCGAAAGTCAAATGTATTTCATAAAAAGGCCTCGGCCCAAAAGGGAATCACGTCTTGCCCTATGGTAGATAGTCAAAACGTACCTCAAGGTTTAGCGGGAAACTCAGCTTATATAATTAAACCTTTTGCTGCAAAGCATTTACTTGAATTAGTTGATGAATATGGAATTTGGCCAAACGATGCTCTTATGTGTAATCACCTTTGTCCTGATATGCTAAAGGTTGTTTATCCTTATTATACAAAAGTGCAAGGTGTAATGTCAACAACTACAAAGTAATAATGAATAAATTTTTAACATTTGGAGAAGGGCCTGATACGTTTAAAGCGGCAGCTTCTAGATTATCTAAAGAAGTTAAATCTCTTAATTTATTTAGCGTAATAGAGAATAACAATTTCTCTACACTGGATAAAGATTTTCAGAATAAACATAAAGATTTAATGTTTGATAATAATAGGGGGTTTGGTTTTTGGATATGGAAATTCCATATCATTAATCGCATGTTTGAGAACAGCGAAGATGGCGATAAAGTTTTATATTCAGACGCGGGGTGCAGATATTTAGCCGATATTAAAACAAAACTTTCTGATGCTCTTGCGCTTGATTATGATGTTATTGACCACACTCACGGAGGCGATAATGATACTTTTAAAACCGGTGGTCCGGGGTATTGGTTATATGGCGCTTCAACAAATAATGAAACATGGACTAAAATGGATACGCTTAAATATCTTGAAGCTACTGAAGAAGTTCGTAAGCAAAGGATGCATGCAGCAACCGTGTTAATGTTTACTGTAAATGATAAAACGAGAAACCTTGTTAAAAAGATAGATACAATAATGCAATCCGATTATCATTTGATTGATGATACCCCTAGTAATGAAAAAAATGTAAAAGGATTTATGAGTCATAGACACGATCAATCAATTTATTCGCTATGTCTATGTTCTGATAAAGATTTGAAGGTAAATACCAATTGTACAAATTGGGTTTCTAGATTTAGATACAAAAAGGGATGATGAAACCTTTTGTTATAACCATTTCAGATATTGAAGAGTCTGTGAACTCGGCTCAACGCTGTATTGACTCCGCGGAAAAGTTTGGTATTAAAGTAGAAACTTTTAATGCATTTACACCAAAAGATAAACCCTTTGATGTATTTGAAAAGCTTGGTATTAAACTAACAGATAGAATACACAAGAATCCTCATTTAAGAAGTTTGGACGCTCAGTGTTCTTGTCTGCTTTCTCACTATTCTTTATGGCAAAAGGCAATTGATTTAAACGAACCAGTTTTGGTTTTAGAACACGACGCAGTGTTTGTAGATAAACTACCTGATCTTAAAGATTACCTTTTGGTCAATTTAGCCAAGCCGTCATATGGTCGTTATCATCATCCTAAAAATGGTTTACACACCTTTCCGAATCCTCATTTAAAAGGAGCTCATGGATACGCCATATCACCCAATGGCGCAAAAAGAATAATGGATACCATAAATAAAAATGGCATTTGGGCCGGTGCAGATGTATTTTTAAATTTTAGCTGGATGCAAGAATATGCGCCCTGGCCGATAAAAGCCATATCAGAATTTACTACTATACAATATACATCAGACAAAAAAGGAATAACGAAAGTTATTAAACAATCATAACTTATATTATGGCCGGCTCGCAAATAAATCAATCATCAAAAATTATAAACGGAATCGATTTAACCATTCCAACTCCTTATCCACCGGTTAGATCAAGGGGTGGTGAAGATCCTAAAAAAATTACTGTGGCTTGCGTTTGGTGGGGAACTCTTTATGGAAAAGAGTATGTTGAAAAGTTACGCAACTCGGTTGCTCGACATCTTACCGTTCCTCATGATTTTGTCTGTCTTACTGATCGTGATGATGTACCAGAAGGTGTAAAAAAGATCCCGCTGGAAGTTGGACCAGAGGGATGGTGGCAAAAAACTTCACTATTCAAGCCAGATCTTTTCAAGGGCAAGGTTTTATTTTTGGACTTGGACGTTATTATAATTAATTCACTTGATAAATTTGCGTCTATTGTAAGTCCTTTTACCATGATCGAAAATTTTGGACCGAATAAAAAGCATGCCGCCCACAACTCTTCAGTTATGGTATGGACTCCTTCACCTCAAACCGAAAAAATTTATACTCAATTTTCAAAAGAAGTTACACGCGAGCTTCACGGTGATCAATGTTGGATTTGGCGAGTTATGGATAAAGATATAACCAATTATGAGCTGGATTGGGTTGACAGTTATAAGTATGGAAACCGCAATCCGTGGAAAAGAAAAACTGAAAATACTTCGATCATTGTCTTTCACGGCAATCCGAAACCGCATGATAATATAAACTCGAGCGTAAAGAAACACTGGAGATAATTTGCAGCTTTTTGTATGAAATTAAGTGATGCAGTAAAGGGGAAAGAAGTTCTGGTAGTTGGTAACAGCAGATCTTTACTGCTACAAGATTACTCAGAACTTATTGATTCGCACGAGTTTGTTATTCGTTTTAATCTTTCAATTGCATACTTACACATGCATGCTATAGGACAAAAATGCGACGCTTGGATATTTGCCATGAAGCTTGAAAACTTATGCCAAGAAATTTATTCTAAAGCAGAAGTAAAGCCTGACCTTTGTGTAAGATACGATCGCCATCCTCCAGTGAATTTAAGACACGATTATATTCATCTTGACTGCGATCCCAAGGATGCAGCATTGGCCATTGATACAAAAAAGGATCCAAGTGTAGGGATATCTACCATTTGGTATTTACTTAATAAAGCTTCTCCTGCAAAGATTAAACTTATAGGGTTTGACTCATTTAAAAAAGCAAACTTTTATAGAAAAAGAATAAGCCGTAGTGTAGAAAAACGTCACCATGCTAAGGCCGAAGAAAGATACTTAAACAAACAAAGTGAAGAAGAAAATATAATTTTTTTAGACAGATAATAAATGATTTGTATAAATATTTTTAGAACTGATAAAAACAAACTGTTCGATTAACACAAACAAAGAAAACAATATGGAACAACTAATCGCATTCGTACAAGACGAAGTATGGTTTAACTGGGCAACTGCTATTATTGCGGCAGCTGCTGTTATTACTGCCTCTACCCCAACACCAGCTCAAGGATCCAAGCTTGGTTATGTTTACTGGGTTATTGACTTCCTTGCTCTGAACATTGCTAAGGCAAAGGACAAGGGCGAAGGATCGGAGTAATTAAGTAAGTAATTGTATATGATGGCTATAATCAAAGCCGCACTGTATGCAGCCACTGCTGCGTGTGAGGCCTATGCAGCTCATATACAGTGGAAACGAGAAACTTATATAGATGACATTGAAGATGAAATTGACTCTATTGCTGCTACCTCTTCTGATGCTGCAGGTAAGCTGCGTATCAAAAGGCTCTTGGGGCGCAAACAGAGATACGTTGAACAACTCAGCCCTGTACGACCCGATGGAGATTCACCTGATTGATGGTAAAAGTTATCAGTTTGAAGAAGGTACTCTTATGGGCCGGGGACAGAAATTTCACTCCGACTATTCGTTTAGAGAAATGCTGATCGGTCAGTAAAGTTAATCATACATAACTAATAATACAAAAGAGCCGCTCTAGAAATAGGGCGGCTCTTTTTTGTTAACTTTTTCCTTTACAAGATTAAAACATTTTGGTATAATAATCTATGGTCCTTAAGGGAATTAACTGTAATAAATTTTCTTTAAGTGGTCCTCAAACTGTTCAATAATCTTAAGTCGGTTGGGCCAAAGAATGTAATCTTTTTCTGGACTACTTTTAAGGTTATTCAATAAAGGCAGAACTGCAGAGTAAAGAGAATCAATCTTTTCTTGATTGGCATCTGCTTCAGCAGTTGTTTTTTGGATTTCTGTTTGTGCTTCTTGATATGAATTTAATTCTGTTTCGTCTACAACAGTAAATCCAAAATCGAAGAAGTCGTCGTTATTGCTCATAGTTCTTTAATTCTTTTTAATACCAGTTCTTGAGTTTCTTCAGAACAATCATTCTTCCGGCCTGGTGAAACTTGTTCGTGAGTGAGTATCTTGCTTTCGTCTAAACCAAATTTGCTCATAAGGTAAATACATTTCTTAGCGCAAGAATCAATTTCTGCTGCGGAAGGTGTTCGATTATTTGTATCTCCGTAAAAGGATATAGCCACACTATGACTGTTTAATCCACTGATCCCACCCCAGTTTGAACTTCCTGCATGCCATGCCTTTTTGGTATCTTTCACAAATTGAGTACGTGAACCGTCGGCAGCAATTAGATAATGATAGCTAACATTTGAAGCACTATTTAAAATCCAAGAACGTGTACCATCATGACTTCCGCTGCTGTGATGTAGAATAATATACTTGGGAATAATTGTTCCACTTTGGTTTGGGGAAGATTTAAAAACTTCAGAATAGTCATCTTGAATGGTTTCAACCGAAGCTTCTGGTTTTTCTGGTTCTCCTTTACCGTCATGCACAAGGTTCTCCCAAATCATCTTCCATGTTTTAGGTCCGTCAATACCATCAGCTTTTAAACCAAGTGCAGCTTGGACCTCTTTTACGATGCCTTGTTTTCCTTTGAATCTCATCTTTTTATAGTTGAATTATTTATTTATACAATCACCGATTTCTTTTTCCTTTACCATATAAATCGGGAAACGGTGCCCGCATTTTTCTTTGTAAAGAAATAGACTCTTGAATGGTTGGTATAACGACGCAATGAATATGAGTATATCCTTCTTCTTTTGCAAAAGTCAACCGCTGTGATCCTCCCCAAACACTCCAAATTTTTGTATTATTGGGATCTTCAGTTCCCCAGAATTTATCACTAGGCAAAGAGCAAATCTTTTTACGATATCTTCGTTTTGCTTCGCGAAGATCTTGGTAAGAAACCTCGACAACCAAAATAGGAAATTTCATACCGTTTTCAAGTATATCTTCCCGTAATGGACCTTTAAATGGTCGGCCGCGCAGTGTATCAACAGACGGAACTGACTGCCAAATTTCATCAACTGAAAGCGTAATAAGAGGATAACCTTTCCAATTATCTATTACTTTACTTTCAAGAACGCGTTTTTTCATACAATATATATTTATCCAATATATAATACATGAAGAAAAAATCACAGTTTGAATCCAAGAAAAGAATTAAAAGACCAGGAGTCCACGCTAAATCAGGTGATTCTCGCTTGAAATCATCCAAGAATTACAAGAAACCATATAATCGCCAGGGGAAATAGTTTTATTTTAAGAATAAAAATCTTATAAATATATCCATGGTTAGGTTAATACTTGTTACTGCACTAGTCCTGGTTTCTAATTATGCATTGGGAGAGGTCTCACCCAGCTTAAAAATCGACCAACTTATTGCAAGTAATTTACGCGCAAATAAAGTGGCAATGCCCACAAAGGCATCGGACGAAGTGTTTGTTCGCCGTGCTTATCTAGACATTGTTGGAAGAATCCCAACATACGACGACCGCGAAACATTCATTCGCGACCCCAATAAAGAAGCTCTTATTGAAAAGCTGATTAATTCACAAGGATATGTCGAGTCAATGTTTAACTTCTATGCTGACTTGCTTAGGATTAAACGAAAGGTGGTTAACAACGTTCCGGCTGATACCTATATCACTTGGATCAAAGAGCAGATCGCGGTTAACACTCATTACGACGAGTTTGTCAAACAGCTTCTAACAGCTGAAGGCGACATTTACGATAACCCTGCAGTTGGGTATTACCTAAAGGACGAAGGAATGCTACTTGACAATGTGGCAAACACCTTTACGGCTCTTGCAGGAACAAATATCTCATGCGCTCAATGCCATGACCATCCGTTTGATGAATGGACTCAAATGGATTACTACAATATCACCGCTTTCTTTTCCACGCTAAACACGCGAGGTCTTGCCGAGGAGAGATCCATTTACGGCAAGCTTAGAACAGAAGCTCGCGCTTCGGACGAAAAGGGTGATACCCGTGGAGCGATTAACAGGCTCGGTCAGTGGTGGGCAGTTGGAGGATATCGTAACACAATTACCCATGATCCTAAAAAGGTTTTAAAGCTTCCTCACGATTACAAATACAGCGATGCCGAACCATATGAAACGGTTGAAGCTCGTACACCAATTGGCCAAGTTCTTCGAGAAGGTAGCGAACGCGGTACATTAACACAGGACTTTGCTAAATGGTTTACTGATGATCAGCATCCGACCTTTGCTACCAATATTGTAAATCGTCTTTGGTATAAAGCGTTTGGATTCAAGCTTATCCATTTTACCCTTAATGACATTGCTCTTTTTGATGAACTGCGTCACAGTAAAAACGCCGAGCTTGTTCAGTACTTAACTCAACTGATTAAAGATCTTGACTATGATACGCGGGAGTTTAATCGCATTCTTTACAATACTCGGTTTTACTCTTCTCAATCAGATGACGGCGACACGTTTCGTGGACCAAAGATGAGACGCATGACTTCAGCTCAGCTTTGGGACAGCATTGTTACACTACATACTGGAGACGTTGATGCATGGCAACCTGCTGATCTTCGAGGAACATACCGTGAGCTCTTCACAACTGATTTGGCAAGCGTTAATTCAACCACCGCATTAGAGACCTACGCTGAATACCAAAAGCTACAGCGGCAGTATTACGAAGGTGCTCCAAAAATGGGACGTGAAATGATGATACGTTCTTCAAATATTTTTGAAGGTTCGGCTGGTAATTTCATGCTTGAGTTTGGAAGGTCTGATAGGAATCTAATCGAGACTGGTAATGAAGACGCAAACATTACTCAGATTCTAACCCTTATGAACGGTCCTTTAACCAAAGGCCTTATGGACGATAACAATCAGGTTATTGATAGGTTGGCCGATTGGAACAAAGACACTGCGATTGAATACCTTTTTGCTTCTTACATCGGCAGGTATCCAACAGAGCAAGAGATTAAAAACTTTATGAATGTTCCCTTTGCGGACATTGTGTGGGTGTTGATTAATAGCCACGAATTTAAACTTATTATTTAAAGGAAAAAATATGAACACAGATAGACGTAAATTCATCGCTGGTTTAGCCGCCGCCACATACGGTGTGAACGTGGTAGATGCCCAGCCTGTTAAAGATACAAAAGCCAAGAACATCATCTATATCTGCCTTGATGGTGGAATGAGTCACATTGATTCGTTTGACCCAAAGACAGATAAAGAAGTGGCAGGAGACACCACCGCGATTGGAACAACAGGCGAGTTTCAAATCGGACACCGCCTTCCTAAACTTGCCAAGGTAATGGACAAGGCTGCTGTTATTCGATCACTGACTTCAAAGACCGGTGCTCACCGACAGGCTCAGTATCTGAACCGAACTTCGTTCAAGCAACTTGCGACTATCACTCACCCTTCTCTTGGAAGTTGGGTTTCTCACTTGTCAAATCGAGACACCACCATACCTGACTTTGTTCTTGTTAGCGGTGCAAGTTCTCACCCTGGCAGTGGATTCCTTCCCAAGGTTAAGTCACCTCTTCCTATTGTAGATCCAAACTCGGGTCTAAGAAACTCTGCAGCAGACGCTAAACTACTTGAGCGCATGGATCTGCTTCGGCAGGTTAACTCAAAGATCCAGTCTCCGATTGCTTCTCAGTACAATGACTTTTATGAAAATACAGTTCGCTTTTTAGAGTCAGAAGATCTCAATTTGTTTGACCTTTCAAAGGTGTCCGCTCAAGATAAAGAGCGGTATGGTAACACTCGCCTCGGCCAAGGGTTACTCCTTGCAAAGCGACTTGTTCATGGCGACGTTCGATTCATTGAGGTTAACAACGGAGGTTGGGATACCCACACAGAGAACTTTGAGAAGCTCGATAACAAGCTTAAAGAAGTTGACGACGCTGTAAGCGCGCTTGTTACAGATCTTGAAAGCGAAGGACTTCTTGATTCAACGCTGATCGCGATTGTAACTGAATTTGGTAGAACACCAAAGATCAATGTTAACACCGGACGAGATCACTATCCCCAGGCTTACTCAACTCTTCTTATCGGAGCTGGTATTAATGGTGGTGTGGCTGTGGGTGAAACAAATGAGCAAGCGACAAAGGTGATATCTGATCCTTATACAATTACCGATGTGAACGCTACCATCGCTCACCTTGCTGGACTTGATCTTGAGCAAAGCCACTTCTCTCCAACCGGAAGACCATTCCGAGTGGCTGATTACGGTAAGATTATTAAGGGTGCTCTTACTTAATATTTAAAGTACTTAAATTCAACGCCTGACCGCCCGATTCTATTTTACTAGGATTGGGCGGTTTAGTATTTTGTTATTTACATTTTGTTTAAAATATGGTATAATATACTAACAAACAACAATACCGTAAATAAAGTTAATATATAATTTTTGTATCTTCATTAATACCATAAGATAAAAAGATCTTGCTGCCGCTAGGAACTTTCCATGAGCTTGGAAAGAATTAAAACCCTAGTGAAAAACTGAATTAGCTCATCAGGGGCGGGTGACAGGATTAGCTACCCTTGGACACAAATTCCCGCTGGTATTAATGAGGATACAAAATGCCACCTTAGCTCAGTTGGTAGAGCAGCTGATTTGTAATCAGCAGGTCGTCAGTTCGAGTCTGACAGGTGGCTCCACTTTAAGTCCCTATCGTCTAATGGTTAGGACACCTGGTTTTCATCCAGGCAATCTCGGTTCGATCCCGGGTGGGGATGCTTTAAACTAATCAAATACTATGAGCGTTGAAAACTTAAAACTAATGTTGGAAAAGCACGGCCTCGAAACATACCCAGGCTGTAGACTTGATCTTTTTCAAAGTGTAAAAGAAGAATACGGCGAAGCTATAGCAAACGATGTGATTCGTTATTTCTCCGATATTGAAATGATGAATGCCGTTTATAATGCTTTACTGGTAAACGGAATAATTGATTAGTTTTCATTAAATCACGAGTTTTCATCAGTGTGAAAACTGCACAAAACAGGAAAACTCAATATGATCTATTTAACTCTTTTTATCATCTATTTTGTATTAATACTTTGGTTCGATAACCGCTATCATATATAAGCAAATGAAATCCTCGAGAACAGACTTTTATTTTTTAACCTTTGGCCGAATTGTTATTCTTACTCTTTTGGCTGTTGGAGCAACCATAGGTCTAACCAAAACTAAAAAGGAATCTCTTCGTTGCCGTATTACATATTATTGCGGTGACGACAAGTGGGGCGATCAAGTGGCCGATCCTGCAACCAAGCGAGCGATCACGGGAGTCACGGTTGCTGCGCACCCCGACTTTCCATTTGGTACCAAGATTTTTATTCCCGAGCTCAAAGGACACGTCGGTGACGGACACTTTATTGTTCAAGACCGCGGAGCCTGGGTAACTTCCAAGAAGGCTGCTCAAGGAAAGGCATATGTGTTTGATGTTTATGTTCCAACCAAACGTGAACAAGACAGTCATGCAACCAAGCGGCCGATGTATATGGAGGTTCAAATTCTTCGAGATTAAGGCTGTTCCAGAATTTGTATCAAATTGGGCATTTTTGTATCAAATTGGGCAAAAATGGCAAAAAAGTGCATTTTTTTAGCACTTTTCCCTGTACAATTATCCAAAAATGTGTTAGAATATATCTATAAGGAAAAACTACCACAATTTATATTATGAAATCTATCACTGAACTCAACCTTCACCAAATCACCAAAAACGGGGAACAGGCATGGCCTGAGTATGAATACCGCAAAGGCGAGTGGGTTTTGGTCGAATACGATTTTCTCCCTCGTCCCAACTGGGAATCCGCCGATGATTTTGGAGGAACCTTTTCAAAGGAAGAGACCGACAAGATTCTCGCATTTGAGCCCGACGCAGTGGCCACTCCTCTCACAGTCGACCAACTCAAGAGCATCGTCATTGGGGAAATCTCAGACAGAAGCAAGGAATTCGATGGTTTCCGCCTTCGCCTTAATTCGGCTGATTACACCCTCGCTGAACTAGAGGAAAAACTGGAAGACTATCATCGCACTCTTCGTCAGGCAATCGAAGCCGCTTAAGAATTACCCAATTTATATTATGACAATAAAAGCCTTTCGCACACCAGCCTATCAATTCACCGTGGACATGAGCAGTGAAGTGGATATGAAATCGGTCCAAAACTTTCGAAAGAAGTTTTACGGAACTGGAAAATACGTTAAGCTCCAAGGTCGTTGGGGTAAGAACAACCCTAACTATACACCTAGTAAAACTGCTTGGGGTGGATCTCGCTATTTCGTTCCTCTCGCCGATGCTGCTCATGCTGACGTTTATGTTTACGATCGTTATTAATTTTTAAAATCTCAACCACCCATTATATTATGACACAAAAAAGCAATCTATCTGCTAAACAAAAAATCGCAATCTCCAAGACGGTTCGTGTTCGCACAGCCAACTTCGAGGATCACATTCACATTAAAGCTGACCGCAAACCAAACTGGAGTTTGGGACAGCGTAAAACCAAGCGGGGAATGAGCGTATCATACCGCGGCCGAGTTACTCCAACCAACCTTGAGATTTAGAATCATGATTGAAGACAACACCACACTAAAGACAAAGGCGTTGAAGCTTTGGTACTCTAACTCCATCAGCACTGAGGCCTATTACGATATCGTTAAGATGATCGAAACCCTACAGCTCGATGAACCTCAAACCGCTTATCCAAAAGCACCCAAAGGTTATTTTAACGCTTAAGACCCCACCCTTTATATTATGACAGTACTAGATCAAACACAAAAACTCCTCGCCGAGGGAAAGGTATCCCCCGACCAGATGGACCAAGTATCGGAGATGGTGACTGAACTCGCCGATCTAAAAGCGTCACTCGTAAAGGCCGAATTAAGCTTCAATTCCGCCACGTCAGCGACTCAGCGCCTCGGAAGACTTTCACGCTGGAAAGATCTTGATCAAAGACAAACCGACGTCGCAATTGACCTTGCCGAGCTTTTAAACCTTCCCGATTAATTAAGGCAACTTTGGATCCAAGCACCAAGCTTCGATAACACACTTACGAACGTATTCCCAAGGCATCAAGAACGTACCAATGCTACCCCATTTTTGCCCCCAAGAATTAACAAGCGTAATGCCATCAGATCGAACTTCATCGACAAACGCCCAATGGCAACCAACGATAGGGTCATTTGGGCCAGGCAACCGAAGCTTACTGGATCGACCTACGTGTCTTTCAAACGAAGCGTAAACCGTCATATTAATTCCAATGGGGAGTTGCTCTTGACCAATCGCCCAATAAAGATCATTCTTGGTATTATCAAAATTTCGTCTATCAACATTTAACCTTTTATAACCCCTGAAACGAATCACTTGTTCATCACTTAATTCAGGAGGTGCGTCTGAATATTTTCTCGGTTTCCAAACTCCATTCTCGCAAACACCTTTTGAAACAAGCGTCTTGAATATGTCTCTTGGATAACCTCCAGTGTTGGCACCTTCCCAACCATTTGTTTTTCTAACCCAATACCAAATCCAATACGGATTAAAATCAATTTTTAAACCAGTTATACGACGATAAAAACTATGAAGCATTCCTGCAGTTCCATGACCGGTACACGAACCCCAGCTTCCTTGATTAAGGATATCACCGCGAAAGGCCTTCAAAGAAACATCCTCTTCACGAGCGCTTCCAGCAACGTAAAGGTGATCACGTTCGTCAGGCTCTGATGGCAATACGTATGAATACTTCTTTTTTAATTTTGATAAACTCATTGTCCAACAAATTCCAATTCTAAAAATAACTCAATCGTTTCTAAAATGACTTCTTTATCTCTGTCATACGACCATTCATTAAGCACAGCAAACTCCGAAAAGTTTGTTCGGGCCGAGATGTATGACTCTTTGTATCTTTGAACCAAAGCCTTATCCCGTGTTATATATGTTAATTCAGTTAAATACTTTGCTTTGGTGAAAGAGCTACTGGAAGCTTCTGACGAATTGTTCAGACTCGAACAGCTTGGGAGTACCGTGAAACTAAATACAAAGATCACTATAAAAAAGAACAAATTTTTACGAATATCATTAATCATATAGATATTTATTTATGAGAAAGAGTTGTAAGCTTTGGGAATATTGGTGTAAGGCAATAGGAGCAAAAGCATACGACGATAACAAACATGCTGATCGAGTTGCTATCATACGTACCTTTTGGGTTCTTCTCCACGTCTTAACCTGCTTCTTTATTATCTTAAACGCAATCGCCAGTCACGGCTGGTCACTACTAGGATTTAACTAACAACACACTATGGAAAATACAACTGAAATTGATACAGCCATTGAAAGTCTATCTGCTGGGGCTAAAGGCCTACAGGATTTTTACGAAGAAATTTACGAAGAAAGTATTGATGACTTTGACGCTTCAAAATTAACTGCTGACACCCCTACTACAATGGCTGCCAGCCGGAAGTCAGGCTTATGGATGAAAGTCACGATTCTTCGGAATATGGTTGAATCACTACAAGCTGCTAAGTAAAATGATTATACTCACAGATGTAGACGGCGTTCTTCTTTCGTGGGTTCATTCATTTGAGTGGTGGATGAAGCGAAAAGGATACAAGAAACAAGAGCTTTCTTATTATATTGACAAGCAGTATGGTATCAGCGAAAAGAAAGCAAAGGTTCTTGTTGAACACTTTTGCGAGTCTGCTGCAATTGGATTCCTTCCTCCTATAAAGGATGCTATCAAATACGTTCGTAAGTTTCATGAAGAACAAGGCGCAGTATTTCATGCCATTACTTCGTTTGGACAAGAACGATACGCAATGCAGCTCAGAGAGCAAAACTTAAAACGAGTATTTGGTGAAACTGTTTTTGAGCGCATTCATTGCCTTCCGTGTGGTGGTGATAAAGCTGAAGCACTTAAAAGATACGAAGGAAGCGGTTGGATTTGGGTTGAAGATAAACCTGAGAATGCAAACCTCGGCGCTGAGTTAGGGCTGCAATCATTTTTGATGAGTCACCCATATAACTGGAAACAAACCCTTGCCGACGGAGTAAAACGGGTTGATACTTGGAAAGAAATTTACGACTTGACGACATGAGCGCAGGAAAAGGAGACAAACCCCGGAAGGTCAACGGGGAAAAATACAGATCCAATTACGACCAAATCTTCAGAAAAAAATTAAAGAAACCCAAAAAAGGTGAAAAAAAGTGATTTTTTTATCACTTTTCCCTGTACAATTGTCTAAAAATGTGTTAGAATAGATCTACACCACAAATTATATTATGCGTAAGACACGACTACAGTCCGCTAAGGAAAGGGCTCCTAGCATACCACCCAACACATGCCCCTATATTGATTCAATTATTGAAATGCTTGACGATTTCGATTTATCTCAAAACGAATATGACATTCGCAGAAAAGAGATTATACGAACAACGCTTGAGTACATAAGAGAGTCTAATTACAGCTTAAGAGACTCCAGCAAGTTTTGGTATGACGAATTTAAGAAAGTCTTAAAAAGAAACTAACCCACGACTTTAATATCATGGCCCGGAAAAAGAAATCCAAAAAGTTGGATAAATCCCCACTGGGATTACGGAGCCTTGTTCGCCACGCTATGGCTCCACCCACCAAAAAGTTTAAAAATAAAAAGAAAGAACAAAGTAAGCGACGCTGTCGTCGCGACTAATCTATATCATGAGTAAATTTCCAACCCTCTTCTCCAGGGCATCTACCGGTGCACTTCGAGAATGGACTATTGAATACAGCAATACCGCTTACAGAACCCATAGCGGTCAAGTAGAAGGCAAGATTACCACTTCTAAATGGTATGATGTTAAAGCCACAAATGTTGGTCGAGCCAACGAACGTAACGTTGCGCAGCAGGCTGAGTTTGAAGCTCAAGCTAAGTGGCAGAAAAAGGTTGATGCTGGATACACTGAAGATAAGACGGCTGTTGATACTTCGGTTAAATTTATTGAGCCTACTCTTGCAAAGAAGTGGGAAGATCGAAGTGATAAAGTTCAGTATCCTGTTTTCTCTCAACCCAAACTCGACGGGATGCGAGCTGTGATCACCAAGGAAGGCGCTAAGAGCCGGAATGGAAAACCCTGGGTAACCATTCCCCACATCTTAAAGTCTCTTGAGCCGGTGTTTGAGGCCTTTCCTGATCTTATTCTTGACGGAGAGCTGTATAATCACGAATATAAAGAAGACTTTAACAAGATTTGTTCTCTTGCTAAAAAGACCAAACCATCCGAAGCGGATCTTGAAGAAAGTGCTGATAAGCTGCAGTTCCACTGGTATGATATTGCCGATCCAAATAAAAAGTTTGCGGGGCGCACCGTGGATCTTCAATCTGTTTACGATGAGTTTAACTTGAAGGATACTCCAATTCGAATGGTTGAAACAAACTTTCATAGTTGCTTAGCATCTGTTGACAGTGCTTACAAGGATTATGTTAACCGTGGATACGAAGGTCAAATGATTCGTGAAAGCGTTCCTTATGAATTTAAACGCAGCAGTGGTCTACTAAAGCGTAAAGACTTTCAAGACGAAGAATATCTTATTCTTGATATCTGTGAAGGAAAGGGAAACAAAAGCGGCATGGCAGGTTATGCTATTCTCCAAACCGAAAACGGACAGACGTTCAGGTCTAACATCAAAGGACCACACGACTTTCTCAAAGACTTGTTGGTAAATCGTGACAAGTATATTGGTTCTTATGGCACGTGTACTTTCTTTAATCTTACCCCAGATGGAATACCGCGGTTCCCTTATCTTACTAGGTTAAGGGCTGGTAAATCAATAGACTAATTTTATTATTTACATTTATCTTAAATTGTGATAGAATATAATTATGGCAAAATTAAAAACTAAATTCTTAGACCGTCGAGGAGAAGTCAAAGCGGTTGATTTCAAGTTCACCGGAATGGAACCTACATGGGTAGATGCCGAAAGTATTAGTGCGGAAGAATACCACGAACGTCTAGGTCGTGCACTGCGCTTTTATAACTATTATCTCGACAGTAGCCAAATGCGCCCGTGGGTAATTGATTGGATGGGAAATAACGGATATACCAAATCCGATGTTTCTGCAATTAAAAATTTACCACCTAATGCACTTACAAGTACAGTTGGAAAGCTTGTGAGAATGTTGCAACGGGGTATGCCGGATGCTGCTCCTGGCTCTAGTAAATCCAAAGCTGCTTCTAAATTTATCCGTGAACATTTAAAGGATGCAATTACAGATTATCAACTTATGGTTGAGTCTACCAATCCAGAACCAGAAGAAGACAGTTCAGAACCTAAACCTGTTGTTAAGACTCCTCTTCAAAGACTGGAAGCTAAAGTTAACGAAGAAGTGATTACCCATCTTGAAGTAATTCTTGATAGAATTGCAAAAGTTAACTATGATGATACTCCTACTAAAATGCCTTATATGGATGTTAGTATGATGTTACGCAGCGCAGCTATTCCTGCTAAAGGAGCTAAGTTTGTTGTAAATTGGTTGACCACTCATCACGCTGAGCTTAAGTCTGCTGCTGATCGTACCTGCCCAGATGCTATTGAAGGTTACTCTTATTTGCGAAAGCCTCAACTAAATCGAATTGTTGCCAATTTTGAAAAGATGATTGATGCTGCAACATCTCACGCTAAAGTTAAAAGTACACGTCGTCCTCGGGTGAAACGGCCGAGGTCTGCAGACAAGCAAGTTGCCCGTCTTAAATACCTGCAAGAGGATGACACCTATTCATTACAGAGTATTGATCCTATATCAATTCCGTTTAGCCAAAGAGTTTATGTTTTTAATACAAAATATCGTCAGCTAAGTATTTACTATTCAAGTACACCAAGTGGCTTTAGCGTTAAAGGAACAAGTATCAAAGAGTTTGATCCTGACAAGAGTATTACCTTAACCCTTCGTAAACCCGAAGATGTGTTGCCGTTAATTCTCTCAGGAACTGTAAGAAAAATTGATAACTTGTTAAAGACATTGAAGACAAAGCCAAAAAAGGCTAACGGCAGAATTAATGCCAATATAGTTCTACTCAAATCATTTGATAAAGCATGAAAAAGAAAGAAATTGAAGAAGCGTTAAACCTTCCCATGACCAAAGAAGAGTTTATCTGCGAGGTTGAGACACTTGTTCGCAGAGACGAAATGGGATATGCAGAAGCTATTATCTACATCTGTGAAGAAAAGGGTTTTGATCCTGAAGATATCACAACATTTGTTGGAGGTCCTTTAAAAGAAAAGCTTAAACTTGAAGCAGTAAATAATAACGTATTGAAAAGCAAAAAAAGTAATACGGCAAAACTATTATGATAACTCTTAATAATGAAAGTTGTACTCCTATGGACGCGTGGAGTACGTTTACTGCAATGGCCTTGCACTTTAATTCTGAAAGGGATTATGATGCTTTTAAGTTTAACTTCAAAGGACCAAGGTGCAAACGCGAAACTTTCATGGGCCACAAAAACCGATATCAGTTTGAAAAGTTGGCTAAGAAGTATCCAAAAAGAAACGATGTAATTCTTTACTCCCTTGCCAACTTACTCGAAGGCAACCGATGGATCGGTGAGTGCAACGACGACGTATACAACAAGTGGAGCGGGCGAATCCAAGCTTTGGATTACAGCTTTAAAAGTGATGTCTCTGTTTTAAGCGAGCACGCAGAAAAGGAATCATTAACTTTTGATCAATGCTTTATTCCAACCAATCTTAGCGAATCTCCATTGATATATAGATTATACACGGAAGGTAAGATCAGTATTGAAACGCTTGCTGTTTTTGAAAACATGCTGAGCTTTACTTCTAGTCTAAATAAGAAACTGATAGATCCTCTTGAAGTTTCTAAAGGTAACTCTTTTCTGATCTCAAAGTATGCACCTTTTTTGGTTCATGTTATAGATCTGAAAAAATATACAGGAAATGTACTTTCTGTATTTACAAAATAGTGATTATATGGTATAATATTATCACACAATATACAACGCAATACAACGCAATACAACAAAAAAATAATATGTCATTCGATAACCTAAAAGCAAATCGTCAAGCTGCCATTGGTAAGCTTGTTCAAGCGGCTGAAAAAGTCGGCGGATCCACTAGTAAAAACAACTATGGTGATGATCGATTCTGGAAGCCTGCAGTAGATAAAAGCGGGAATGGATACGCAGTAATTCGCTTTCTTCCTGCTAAAGAAGGAGATGATCTTCCGTGGGTCCGTTACTGGGATCACGGGTTTCAAGGGCCAACTGGTCGTTGGTACATTGAGAATTCTCTGACAAGTATTGGCAAAGACGATCCTGTTTCCGAACTTAATGGTCGCCTTTGGAACAGCGGGGTTGAATCTGATAAGGACCTTGCTCGCGCTCGCAAGCGGCGTCTTCATTACGTTTCAAATATCCTTGTGGTATCTGATCCTGCTAATCCCGAAAACGAAGGAAAGACCTTTCTTTACAAGTACGGAAAGAAAATCTTTGACAAGATTATGGATGTTATGCAGCCTCAGTTCCAAGATGAGCAAGCGGTGAATCCGTTTGACTTTTGGGAAGGTGCAAACTTCAAGTTGAAGATTCGTAATTTCGAAGGTTATCGTAACTACGATAAGTCGGAGTTTGATTCTGCATCTCCTCTTTACGAAGGTGATGAAGGACGTCTTCGCGATACATACGAAAGTCTTTACGAACTTGCTCCGTTTGTTGATCCTTCAACATATAAGTCGTATGAAGATCTCAAGCGAAAGCTTATTGAGGTTCTTGGCGAGGAAGAGGTTAATGGTGCCGCTAGTGTGGGTGCTCATGCAACCATTAACGAACCTTCAGCCCCAGGACTCGATAAAGTAGAGGATGAAATCCCTGGGCTGGGCGCTAATGCCGTAGCTCCGGAACCTGCTGCAGTTGAAGAAAGTGGTGGAAGCGATGATGACGACGATACTCTGTCGTATTTCGCTCAACTTGCTCAACAGTAAGGTTACCTCTAACTAAGAAAGATAAGCCCCGTGGTTGTTAATTCAGCTGCGGGGTTTTTTTTATTTATTCATCACCGATCCTGTCTGGATCGGTGTACGTGGACCTGGTCTATTGTTTATTTGACTAACGGTATTTGAACGCTGACTGTTATCTACGTTATTCGTGATATAATTATTAACATTTCCAGTAGAGTCTGAAACAAGTTTCATTAGCTCAGCACCCTCAGTTAATTCTTTTACAGAAACAGGAATGGGATCCTTTGGCGGACCGAATTGTGCCGCCTGAGTTCCGACTAAGTTTCTATCGCCGGTAAGAGTGCGCGATAAACCTACCCCTGAGCTATTACTGGGTGGTGTCAAGAAATCTTTTATACCCTTAACGGTCTTATCAACAGCAGCTTTAGTTGTGACCATTAAGAGCAATGGAATGCCACCTTCTTCCGTGGCCAAACCAAGAGGGGTACCAGGTTCAGACTTTTCTCTAAGGAAGTTTTTAACAGAGAAATCAAGTACTTTTTGCCGGTCCTCTTCGGTCTCAATGCCAGGTATGGGCATCACATTTTGCTGCACTGCTACTTCTTTTATGAAATCCGCTTGCCCTCCAATTAAAGATATACCAAATTCTTTATTGAACGCTGATCTCATCCTCTGCCTTTTAAACGCTGGATCAAGGGTGATAGGGAAGCCAGACTGTTCACTCAGTCGCGCATTTTCCTCGAGCAAACGTTGTTCTTCTTCGCGTGCTGCCTTAACTCCATCAAAAGCCGCGAATCCACCCAGAACCCCAAATCCCAACCTCCCAAGAACCCGCGATAACCGTGTGCTCTTAGCGGCCGCGGATGGAGGGCCCTTGGTCCGCGTGTTCCCGGGTTGCTTGGCATCATCAATCAGCGCTGGTCCTAGTCCTAGTCTGGCCGCCATGGCACCGGCACCGGCACCGGTTAATAATTCTGCGACGTCAATAAATTTCTCACCCGCCGTTTTCAAGAAACCTTTACCGCCGCTCGAATCACCCAAG
>VMHT01220856.1_pt1 | contig 42943 bp, 57 predicted proteins | sample 4693611 | NCBI WGS metagenome assembly VMHT01 (sample SAMN12280063, study PRJNA550983) | marine metagenome | isolation source: seawater sampled from same location over 5 years 0.02-0.2 micron viral filtrate | place: USA: collected off the coast of southern California halfway between the port... ...
AGGTGCTGGTCTTATGATTTTAGGTGGATTAAAGAACCTTGACAAAAAAAAGGACTATACTAGATAATGTTTAAAAAGTTAAATAGAAAACGAAATTCCGATGGGACGTTTAAAAAAGACGTAGCGTGGACTCCTTGGAACGAAGCATGGAGTTACAAAATGAGTGAAGAACTTAAAGACATGGTAGAGAGAGCCGTATGGACTTTCATTGAAGCCTTTATAGGTGCGTTAACAGTTGCACCTTTAGTAGGTGTAGAAGCAGAAACATTACAACTAGCTGCGTTAGCTGGTGGTGGTGCTGCACTTGCAGTTATTAAAACATATGCTAAGAAACAAATAACAGTTAGTAAATAATATGCCTGGAAATATTAAACGTATAGAAGGTGGTGGAAGTTCTAGCGAACCTAAACAAACTTATGAAAAAAACTTAAGTGAAATATCAGGTTACAACGTCATTTCAAGTTTAAACCAAGGTATTGGTTATAAAGATATGGCAAAATTATTTGTACAAATTGCACCTAAGTCTGCTGGATTATATTTAGCTAATCTTAAAACTTGGCAAGATAGAAATGTTAGCAATCGTGGAACAAAATTAAATCCTGGAACTATTCGTGCTGGAGTTCCTCAAGGTGAGGATAAAAATAGATAATGCCTAGAGAAAAAAAATTAAAACCTATGTCACCTGGCATTAGACAATATGCTGTAGGTAGAGGACTTGTAGGTCTTGGTCAAAACGAATTAAATAGACGTATGAAACAACATAAAGAAATATCTAGAGCAGCGTTAAAAAAAGGTGACGCAGGTATGGAGATTGTTAAAAATATGGAAAAAGTAGTAGGTATGCATGGTTCTCCTTATGGTGGTGATGTTTCAGGTTTAGTTCAACAAAGAAATACTTCGTTAGCTTATTCAGAAGCACAATATAAAAAAGCTAAATTATTTCAAAAAAAATTTGAAACGTTTAAATCTTTAAGTAGATTTGATAAATAATCGCTAAGAATTTTTTATAGGTTACTTTCTCTTTTTAAAAAACCTTTTAATAAATCTCTGTATGCTACGCTTGTTCCGACTCTTTGCCTTCCGTCATATATATCATGATGATACTTACATAATATAGCTACATTATTAATATCAAACTTTCTTTTCTTACTTCCGCCCATACCTATGCCCTGAATATGTGCTAACTCTAACCATTTATTATCACCACAATAAGCCCATTCACATCTATTACCAGCACGTTCTATTGCGATTTCTCTTATATCTGAAAGACTTTCTGTCATACAGTAAAGTAATTACCTTTAGGTAAGTCCCAGGTTTGCATTACATCTACCCATCTAAACTTTCCTTGCTCCGCACTACCTTCGTAGATTGCGTTAGATGCTTTCATAAACATACCAGTTGTACATTTATTATTATCATAATGTATCTTACTTTCATTAAGATGAATTAATTCTTCTATATAATTTAAAGTACGCTGTGTAACTTCACCATTGTCACTCTTTGTAGTAGGTCGCATTGAATGGTCTAAGTTTGGTGCAGCTTCATTAGCACCTACTGTTATACGTCTAGGACATAAATTAGATTTACGTATTGTGTCCATAGTATGTGTCAAAGCTAAATGCATATCTTTTGTACTTTTATTTATAGACAACGTTACATAAATAGGGTTACCTTGTTCTGTTGTCCCTAACAGTCTCTTACCACCATAGAAATCTGTTTCTGCAGCTAAGTCTTTTTTCTCTTGTAACCATGCTATGTATTTAAGTCTATTTTCTGGTACTGTTGTGTGCATACGTTGTTCGTTTGTAGTAAAAGCTTTAAAATTATTTGGCATTATTCTTCCTCTCCTAATTGTTCTAAATGATAATTGTAATCTATTACAAATTTGTCCATTAAGAATCTAAGTTTTTCCATGTCAGGTTGTACTTTAAAAGTATCACTCCCACATGCTTTGTTAAATTGATTAGCCCAGACTTTCATATATCTAGGGTGTGTAAATATATTTATATTGTTTATATCAATCTTCTTCTTGTCCATATATCTCCTCCATTTCTTGTTCTAAATTCCATATACAATCATCGCAGTAATGATGTCCTTTGTACGTTGTATAATAAGGTGCTTTACATATTTCACATAGCATATTTAAAGCCATGTTAATATCTTGTCTTAATTTTCTAAGTATGTCTTTACTATTAGACCATGTCATCTACATGTCCCCACACTTTCTCACAATAATCACAATATACTTGGTCAGTTACCACGCATACTCTGTTTAATTTGTGTCCACAACAAATCATTATTAGTTCCTTTCCAACAATGTTTACTACTGTTCCAATGATGCCAACCATCATTATAAACTAACCAAGCAGCGACTGCTGTACTTGTTTCTGGGTTAGTTCTATTTTCTATTATACCAAGCTTAGGTGTTAACCAAGACCAAGTTTTATCATTAAATTGCCAGAGTCCAACATCCCTAGTACCGTTAGTATTATTACCGATAGCTTGCGGGCGGCCGCTACTTTCGCAGTATATAACATTTAAAGCAATAGGAATGTCTTCCTCCTTAAAATACCTGGATACTAAGTCTGCATGTGTGGATACATATTTAATGTTATCTTGTACGTATAAACATTCTTGGTATTCAGGTAATGTATTAGCTGTAAGTAACATAGGAAACAAACAGCCAACAACTATTTCTATCATTAGCTAATGGCAGCTTTAGTTGGTAGTTCAGTACAATAATAATGTACTAAGCCACGTTTCTTTGCGGGTAAAGTTGTTATTTTATAACCTTCCTGCCTAAGATTATGTATAATTCCACCAAACCTATGGCAATACAACTCAGCTACAAACTCCCAGTTACTTATAGGACTTTCTCCCATGTATCTAGTAAGTATGTAAGCTACAAGCTGTGTCTTGCTTTTAATATAGGCTGGTATCTCTTCACCTCTAAATGATTCAGGTATCATTAAACCCTCCTTATCTCCAGCTATCAGGTGTAAGCACTTGTCGCTTACTCAATCCTCTATATCTGGTTCCTTTTTTAGACTTAGCAGCTCTACGCTCTGCTCTATTCATTATTTAATTCCCCATTCTTCTGGTAAATCAGAATTATCTAACCACCAAGACTTACGCCACTTACCTGTATGTCCACCACATACAACTGGGTCATTAGTACTACAAGTAAAATCAGGACTTTTGTCTGATTTCTTGCTGTTACGATTATCATATACCATTGCTTTACAGTATGGACATTTCAAATCATCACGATATTTGTTTTGTTTTTGTACATCTTCCACTATGCCTCCAAGCATATCACCTGCACCTTGTAGTCCAGGAGTTATATCAGTCGCTGATAAACCTGCAGCGTCTAACTTTTCTTCCAATGACATCTTATCAAAGTCATCTTGTGTATATTCTACAGGCATATCTACTAGTTTCTCTATCATAGCTAGATATTTATCTAACTGTTCATCAGACCATTTAGTCTTATCGTTAGAGAATTTCATAGTCTTAGCATATTGATTGGCTGTGCCAATTATTTTATGTAATGTTTCTGTATTTTGTACAGATTCAGTCATAGTTTTTATTGTATTAGTTATAAATGATAAATCCTGTGCCATTAGAATGGTGGTTCTTCTGGTGTATCATCAGCTGCATCAACAACATTTCTAACTGTATCACCATTGTCTTCACCTATAATACTATCCATAATATCATTCATACGTTGGACATCTTCTTTAGTAGGTTTGTTTTCTTTCTTACGCATATCTACTTTAGTAACAACTATGTCATCTTCACGTGACGTTGCAGCTTCAGCAGTAGCTTCTTCTTCTGATTGTTTACTGCCTGACCATAGCTCTACGCCAAGGCCAAACCTCATACATGCACGTTTAAATGCATCAGACTCTGCGTCTTTAAGATTGCTGCCATCATTAAACTTAGCATTGCTTAGCTTAAAGGTATCAACATCGCCAAAGCCATCATAACTACCCATACCTTCTAGGGTAATAGTACCTTTAGCACCTACTATTCTTTTATCACCATTGTGTGTACCATATACAGGTTCACATTGCCAGGTGTATTTAACTCCACTGTCCCTTAAACGCTCAACATAGTGTGCGTGTGGAACATAATCACCAAACTTACCAGCTGGTGCTTTTTTAACTAACTCCTTTGGAAAAGGAGATAGCAAATCAACAGTATTTTTCATACCATTCCTTCCTTCTATATTATGGGATTCCTTGCTTGGTCCCTAGTGGGAAGCAAGGAAGACCCTACTCTTCTTCTTCTAAGCCTATTAGTTTCCTTAAATTATGAATACCACGTTCTATTGGTTCCATTTTAAAGTCACCATTGTCATTCATAAGTATAAAGTGTGGTTTATCTCCTAATCCACTGTACTCTATACTTTGTAAACGCCATATAGACTTGACATCACTGTCATTCATACTATACATTATACCTATATATACTTATTTTATGTAAGCTTTACTAAATATTCTGCTGTTACTCCGTGTTCTGGTTTAGCAAACAACAACCACTGACATGGTCTACCCATGCTAGCTAGTTGTTCTAAAGCGTATGTGTTGTAGCTTTCAGTACTACCATTAACCCATAACCTTACGTCATTAACATACATTGTTGTAGGTGTATGAAAATGTCCAGCAATTGCATAATCAAAATCAGGCATTAAGCCACGACTAGCTAGTGCTTTCCATCCTAATAACTTTTTACCAAAGCCATACCAAGGAAATCCACTGTGTCCTCTGACATTGTCACCGTGCCATACAAAGAACTTACATCCTTCACCTACGTCTGCAATGTCGAACCAATGGTTATCACCTGTACTATCGGGAATAGTCCATGACATTCTTTTTTCATCTCTATATATCATTGACATAATTTTTCCTAGCATTCTATCTGCATTAGAATCTGGATGATAGTCTTTACGTGCTCTACCACCAAGGCTGCCATGATTACCTATAACCCAATGTACTTCTATTTCATTAAAATTAGCAAGTAGTATGTCAAAGAACTTTGTCAATATTCTAGGTCCATCTATTGTCACTTGGTTATATAAACTAGCATCAATAAGATGTGTTTGTCCTGGGAATATAAGTTCACCTTCTACTATATCACCAGCAGCTAGCACTACGCATTTGTTTACTGGATGTGCAGAACGTTGTACATTTGTCAACTCAACTATCTTGTTTGCGTATTCAATTACACGTTCTTCTGCTACTAATGTGTTATAATCAGGAGTTACTTTCGCTAATTGTATGTCAGATAACACTGCAACAGCAACTTCTTCGCTCTTAGTTCGCTTACTTAAGCTTGGTTTAGGAACTTTAGGTTTGTTCCATGTTCTTAAATTAGTTGATACTGCATCATATACTGCGTCTATCATGTCAGCTTTTTTATTTTTAGCTTTTTCAAGCTGTTTTAATAAACGTAAGTTATCTGATTTTAGTTCTTGAATTTTAACTGATTCAGCTTCAGCTAAAAGTTTTTCGATATTAATTTTATTTTTCGACATTAGATGCCAAATTACTAAAGTGATTTCTTACTGCTGATTCACTTATTTTAATATTGTAATGTTCTTTCAATAGTCTTGAAACAACATAGGGTTTAATTGGTCTCCCTGCTATTACTCGTTCTTCACAACCATCCCAAAAAGGTTTAGCTTCTTTAGTGATTCTATTAAGTATAGCTGTTCGTTTGCCATTCTCTGCTTCATTAAGTAATTCATCTATATTCATGGTATTCATTATACCAATAGTGTTAGGAATTACAATCATTGCCTGGAACTATTCTACTTACCTGTTACCAAGGTCAACGCATATGCCGCAAACATCGTATCGTGTTTGGTATCTTAATAGATTGATATTAATCCCTACTAACTTGTGAGTTATTGTACATTGCGAATAGGTTTGATACTTAGTGCATTAGTTTTAAATTTTTTAACGCTATCAAACGTACGTTATCTCTTCATAAAAGACAATGATTGTTTACCTAATTTATATTATTACATAATACCTTTCAATATGTTCATCGCTTTTATGCCCTCCGCCACGTGAAACGCTTCATCGCTGGGAATGCACCAGCTTCTTCGCTTATTCACTTTTGGCATCCGGGCATAAAAAAAGTATGTGTGAGAGTGTTCACTATGGGATATTGTTGACAATTATTTGAAGTATATACCTGTTGCAGGTTCTCTCTGCACTCTATTCTCTCACTAAATATAGCTTTTATAAGCGGAAAGGAACACCTACTGTCTTACGACATTACTATATTCCATACCACTATAGCACTGTATTTAATTTAAGTGCGTGTTCCTTAACTTCATCTACATCTTTGAGATTAATAATTCTGTGTTTAGTACATAAATCATAACATTCTTTAAGCAAGTTAAATGCACTAGAATGTTGTCCTGCACCAAAAACATACATATCAGAAACCCATATACGTCTAGCAGGCATAGTTGCTAACCACTGCAATGCAGGGCCATCAACAACATTACCACCACCTGAGTGTGTGTCTAAATAAGTTTCGTCTACACGCATACCATTTTTAGCAATAACACGTAAATTACCACTGTTACTAAAACCATTGTACATAGCTATGTTTACAGCAGGTAACAGTTTCATTATTTCTAATATGTCTTCACCATTAAATTGCATAGAACCTGATGCATCTATAAGTATGGTTCCACCTTTAACATTTTGTTTTTGTTTAAATATCTTTTTATCAACGCAATATCTATTAATGTATTTAGGATTGTAACCATAATCACTAGCACGATAATCTCTAGAGTTCTTTAATCTACCTTGTAAATTAACAGTCATTGGTGGTGTATGTATTTCCATATCTCCCCAATGTCCTATACCAGAATGTGATGATTGATAAGTCATTTTTTCAATTAAGTCTTTACGCATACGTTGTTCTAAACTATTTAAATCTATTAATTCTCCATTTTCAGATTCAGATTTATCTATACATTCTTGACATAATTCATCTTCAGAACACTCTGAACCAGATGCTGTATTATTACCACAATTTTCTTGTTGTTCACCTTCATTTGCAGAAGGTTCAGGTTTAAATACTTCATCGGGTTTAGGTTTATCCATTAATTCGTTAAGAACTATAGATAGTTTTTCTGCCATCTTTTGTACTTTACGATAACTAGGTATTTGATTCCATCTATGATTTTGTATACTTGATACTTGATTACTAATTAAATTACGTGCAAAATAAATTTCAGCTTTTCTTAAATCATGATATGGACTATCATCATCTGCTGCTAAATTTAATGTGTTCATATAATTTGCATATTGTTCACTACCTTCTACTTTTCTATAGTTATTATCAGTAGGTTCAAAAGAAACTAAATTTATACCATGTAAAACTAAATCAGCAACTGAACTATTTTCTATTAATCTTTTTGTATTCATAAACAATTCATCATTACAGAACATATGTTCATCAATACCTAATTTACCTTTAAAAGCTAATAAATATTTAACACGAATGTTTTCTATACCTTTAAGAACATCTAATCTAGTACCTCTCATTAACTTACCTACAGTTTTAGGTGACCATTTAGCATGTGCTAATTCAGTTCTTCTAATCATTCTGCTGTGATTATGTCCACAATTTTCACAATTTCTGTCCATTGGAACATACATTTGTTTATTAAGATTATCAGTACTAGCTTCTTGTCCGTCAGTTAATTCTAATACGCTCCACTTATCCCCAGTTACTATCTGAGGATAAGGATAAGCTTTATCTGAATGCATTACGCTTTGCTTAATTCTATTGCGTCAATTAATTCAGCAGCATTTGCACCGAATACTAATTTACCTGCAGTTTGTGCTGTAAAACCTTGTGACTGTAAGTCAAAAAATTCTTTCCATGCACGTACAGATATTCTATCTTCAGCGTCATCTACCATTGTTGTGTCTGTTATAACATCATGCCATTCATCTGGAAATTGTTCCATTGCCATTGGATGAATACTATCGACATGTATTTTTACAGGAAATCTATCCTTTAACGCAAGTGGTAATGATTCTGGTGGACTGTTAGTAGTCGCTACTACTTGAAAACCTTCAGCAGGTTTTACAGTTTCTTTAGTATCATTGTTTAGTGTCAACATTGCTATGTCTTGGTCATCCAATATAGCGTGTAAGAATGTCATTGCGTCTGGTGAAGCGTGGTCTATTTCGTTTATAACCAATCTACCGCCATTACGCCATGCCTGTATAGCAATACCATCATGCCATTGAAATGTACCAGTGCTAGATGGTTTATAAAAACCTTCTAAGTTTGCACTAGCAGTATCTTCTGTCATAGTGATTTGGTATACATTAGGATTACCATTCATATCTAATGGTGTTGTTTGCTTTACAGCACTATATGTTTTACCTGTACCTGGTGGCCCGTATAATAATACACGCCTTGATTTACCTAGTACTTGTTTAATTAAGTCCCAACAGTCTTGTTCAGCCATTGTAAACTCCTTTCTATTGTCTATTCTTCTTCTGTAGTAGTAACAAATTTACAATAAATGTTAATTTTATTACTATCGTTATCTTTTCTTTGAGATATAACAAACTTACCTTTGCCATTTAAATGTACAATGTTTCGTTGTGTCATATTTTCTATGTTTGCTTTAACTCCACTAATCCATTTATCTGATTCTCCTATCACATACCATATATCTGGATTAGCAAGCAAAACTCTTACTTTTTCTGTGGTTAACAAACTTGGTTGTCTACCTTGTCTATTTAAATTAGGTTCTGGTGGTTCAGAACGATACATACCATCAGGAATCATCGTCTAATCCTCTTAAGAACTCTTCAGCGTCATCACCAGTGTCATTTGCATTTTGAATGATATTGTCTGTTGTCATACTTAACAAAGTATCTTCGTCTTCTGCTAAATGTACTTGAATACTTGTAGGTTGCATGTCAAGCCAACCTTTAAATACACCTCTGTCTTCAGCGTCTTGTCTAATAAATTCAATATCTTCTTTTGTATAGCTTTCTTGTGACTCATATAATGGATGTCCATTAAAATAATCTGTCATAGTTTCAGCTCTAGTAATTTGAATTATCCACATGGCTCTTTCTATAGCTTGTAACGCAGTTTGTGCATGAACATGAACTCTCCATACATCAGGTTCTTCCATAAAAGCATCACCTGGTTTGTCATCATGACTGTCAAAACCTGCATAAGCAACAACAACCATATAATCTAATTGGTCTTTTTCATCTTCATGAATATAATTAGTTCCCATAACTATTCCTTTCTTTCTTTGTGGGCATATTCGGCAAAGAAAGAAAGGGAGTTCAACAGGTTGGGCTGCAATGATTACTCCCCTCTTTCTTTGTTACTATCTTTCCACCTAACAACAGCACGCTATTGTATCATTGTTATAGATAGCTTGTAACACACAGTCGATTAGACCTAATGGAGTGGTTACCAAATGGTCGACGTACCTATGTGCTACAAGCTACCTACATTTTGGTCTACCGGCTGGAAAAGGGAATCCAGCAATGTAAGTAGCATTCTTGCGTTTCAATTACATGCGTAATTAAACTTTAATTAATTATTTTTTTTACATCCATTTTCATTTGTTCAAAATCTTGAACATATTGTCTGTAAAGTTCTTCAGCATTAACAATAGGGTATTGACTAACACCGTCTCCTTGGTCCATTTCTATTAACCAAGTGTTCATTATATTAATGTTATATTTTTCTGCAATGTCATTTAATAACATCCATGGTTCTCCCCATGCACTATCAAATGAAAGTGTTACTTCTCTAATACTTTCTGTTGTTATATCAGAAGTTATTACAGTTTGACAATCTCCCCATTTGGTTCCCCAATTTCTGTATTGCCAATCAACTGGGTCACAAGTACCATGTTTTTCTGTTATTTCTAATGCATTAAGTTCAAGTAATGGTGTAACTTCTCCATCTATTTCAAACCATTGTGAATATTTAACTTCATCTATAGTTCTTGAACCAGCATGCATATTTTCAAATACATCTGGTATTGGATTAACTTGTGTCATGTCTATAAAGTAAGTATCATCAGCTGTATCATCTGTTATTTTTATGTCATTCATAAATTGATTTACTTTGTCAGCATCACCTGTAATTTCACATTTGTTAGATGTCCAATTAGGCATCGTCATCCTCCTCTAATTCTGCGAACATTTCATTAAGTTCTATTAATCTAGTTTTTACACTATCAGGTACAGATACCTCTATATCTTTTTCATTCAAAAATTCAGTAAAACTGCTACGCACTTTTTTATCCGCAAGTGTATTCATGATTACTTTATTTTGAAATTTAGGACTTTTACTACCTAAATGTTCTACTATTGTTAATTGAATTGTAGCCATTAAAGATATTCTATCTCCAATTGCTTCCATTGCTTTTACCATATTTTCATGTAAGTCCATATGGTTTTTATCTTTACTCATATTTATCCTCCTTTTGTGGTGTTGTCCACATATCAAATGAATATTCAACAGCATTGTCAATTTCCATTAACATTGATGTTACATATTTATCAGCTTCATCCAGTGTCACATCTGGATTAAAATAGAAACTAACAGCTAACTCATTTACTTTTTGCTTTGGGTCAGTTGATTCATATTCATATATATCCATTTATTCCTCCTCGCTATTACTTGATTTTCGTAACTCTTTATCAACTTGATATTCAACAGCTTCACTTAACATACGACACCAGTTCTTGACATTTACATCAAGACTTTCATAATTTGTATGATTAGCTGCGTTATTTAAATCTCTAACAGTCCATTCAATAACAGTTCTTAAGCTACTGTCATCTAGTTGTTCTAATTTATCGCTAATACTCATATTACATAGTCCTTTCCTTTAAAAAAATAATGCCTGCACCTTGCAGGGCATATTCAGGCAAGGTGCGGGCACGATTAATATTATTGAAGTTAGTGTGCTATCACGCACTGTTCAGTCGCCATTCTGGCTCACTTACTTTCGGATAGCAGCACTTACTTCAACTTACTATAAAATTAAAATGGACTGTCATCCATTTCTTTGGTATCTATATTTAAGTAATTTAAATCATTGAGATACCTAGTGTTAGCTTCTTGTTCTCTAGTGTTTATAATTGCTTGTCCAACAACACGCTTGATGTTTTCCATTTCATCTTTATTTAGAATTTCCTCAAGCGTAGTTAATGCAACTGCAACTTTGTCTACATTTAACATAGTTTCCTTTCAATTTATAATTAAAAGTAAATGAATAAACTATCTTCGTTATTAATAATAACTAAGTCTTTCGTCCCATACTACCTGGGAATATTCACTTACTTTTAATAGTATATATTATATACCATAGAGTGTACAAAAATGTTATACACTCTAGCTATACAATTAGAATAAACTATCTTGTTTAGCAATGTTATTGACTTCTCTAGATGACACTTTGAATACATTCCAGCCATTGTGTCTAACAACATCAATACACATGTCGCTATGTATATTTAATGGATAGTCGTATTGTTTTCCTGGGGCTGGTTCCCAATGTGCATCTTTCTTAAAGATTATTGGTAGAAAACATACACGACATGTCTTTTTGCCTTTGAATTTATCGTTCATAATTTCCTTTCCTTAGTAGAAATATAAAAAAAACAAAGGGGGAACTTAATCCCCCAATGTTCCTTTGAACTAACTTGGTTCACTACCGGCCATTACATCAACTTTTGGTGCTGATGTAACTTCTGCAGTGTTACCTGCTTTGTACGCTTGTACTGTTGGACTTTGGTTATGCAACTCAAACAACGCTGAAATAGCATTTCCAATAGTATCAGTAAGTGCTTTAACTTCAGGGTTCTCGTTGTCCAAAGATAGAAACGAAGTAACTACCTTTTTACTTTTAGTTGAGTACCAGTTAACAGCAGTACAGTCGGAATATGTGCTTAATGTTTTACCGGAAACACCACATATAGTATCACCGAATTTTAGTAACTTAGCCATAATTAACTCCTCTCAGTTATATTTGACTTTACAGTATATAGACTTTCTACATACTCAAGACTTTCTTTCGAATCTCATATTCGAGAGAAAGAAAGTCTGGATTATATACAAAGGTAACTTATGGTATTGATAACATTACAGTACAAGGGAACATTAAAACACTATATATCGTATTAAATTTATAGTATCTAGTTCAGTATCTTTCTGAATTTCATATTCAGGAAGAAAGATACTGTACTATATACATATATAGTGTACTGTTGTCCAAGTTTCATCTATCATCTAAACCTATGACTACCATATGTCAATCTAGCCTTTTATATTTATATATGTATGTCTAGAAATATATGTTGGTAATCTTTAAAGAGTCAGTATGGAATTGCCTTTTTGAGCACTAGCGGGCATAGTCTTTATTGAAGCTGACTAAACCTTTTTATGTGTCCTTGGGTACTTCTTTTGCGTTTCTACGTTACTGTCTTGCCAGTCAGAAGCTTTCTGCATCCCGATTGCACCTTTACCTGTAACAAATTACTTGTGTTTAGTGTTTGTAATTAACTTGACTATAGCATATAATTCTCACTATACAAACATCTAACGAAAGATAGTGAATATGGTAGATACTACCAATAATGTAATCTGTATTGCAGAGGGCTGTAGAAAGAAACTCAAAGGCAAACAACGTAAATTTTGTTCTCCTACATGCCAAAAAAGACAATTTGCTAGAGATAATATATATAACAAGCAGGATGACGTAAAACCTATTAATATAGAACGTAAGTCTGACGAGGGCGACTACGCCTCAGTTAGAAGAGGACAGTATTACCGAGCTTTCGTAAGCGAAGGTATAGCTGAAACAGTTGCAACGGGCGACATGACGGTAGCTAAAGCAGCTTCCCTCCTTGGTTGCACTTCAGCTACTGTCAGTCGCATGCTTGCTGCCTTCAAGATTGATACTAAAAACGAAGTAGCTGCAGAAGATTGGGAACTATCCAAAGAAGCGAAAGCTGCACTAGAAAATTTTGCGGACTTCCGACAACGCTATTTTAGAACAGAGCTAGGAAAGAAATACGAAACCGCTCCTTTTCACACTAACTGGATTAATAACATTATTGATAGTATAAAAAACGGTAAAGAACTATTGATACTGTCACCCCCCAGACATGGAAAGACTGAACTGTTAATACACTTTGCTGTATATCAAATATGCAAGAACCCCAACGTACGTATTATGTGGGTAGGTGGAAACGAAGACATTGCTAAGAACGCATTATCTGCTGTACTTGATGTATTAGATACTAATGAAGAGTTAAGAGAAGATTTTTGTATGCCTGGTACAAACTTTAAACCAGATAATAGGTCAGGTAAAAACTGGTCACAAAATCAATTTACTGTAGGTACTAGAACTGTTGCAGGTATTAAGTCACCTACTATGGTTGCTGTAGGTAAAGGTGGAAAAATTCTATCACGTGACTGTGACATAATTATTGCTGATGACATTGAGGACCATCAAACTACAATGCAACCTGGTGCAAGAGAATCTACAAGACAATGGTGGACAACTACATTATCAAGTCGTAAAGAGGAACATACTGCTGTAGTTGTAATTGGTTCAAGACAGCACCCTGATGATTTATATAATCACTTACTTGAATCAGATAACTTTACAAGCATAGTTGAAACAGCACATGCTATAGATTGTGATAAACCAGAACATTTAGAAGACGAACATATTAGTTGTATGTTATGGCCAAATAAAAGAACATTTAAATGGTTAATGTCTAGGTTACACTCTGCTGAATCAACAGGTGGTAGACAAACATTTGAAATGGTTTACTACAACCAAGCATATGTAGAAGGTACACAAATCTTTACTATGAATATGATTGACCAATGTTTTAGACCAGATTTAGTTTTAGGTCAAGTATATAAAAACTTACATCTTGTAGCTGGGTTAGACCCTGCATCAAGTGGTTACCAAGCATGTGTATTGTGGGGTATAGATTTATACAGAGGTGAGTTGTATCTAGTTGATTTAGAAAATAGACGTGGTGGTGGTATTAGAGCTGCGTTAGACCAAATGTCTGATTGGTTACATAGATTTGATTGTAGACATTGGATAGTAGAAGAAAATGGTTTTCAAACTGCTATTAGACAAGATTCACAAATAAAAGAATTTACATTACGTACAGGTATACAAGTACAAGGACATATGACAGGTAAAAATAAACATGACCCTTTGTATGGTGTTGGAGCCATGGCTGATTTGTTTGAAAATAAGAAAATACATCTACCTACAGGTGATGGAGAATCTAATGCAAAGATACAGCAATACAGGCAACAACTGTTATACTTTGATGGGAAACCCGTTTCTAAACGAAACAAGGAAAAAACTGATATAGTTATGGCAAGTTGGTTTCCAATGAAAGTATATAGACGTATGCAAAAAGAGCATTCGGCTGATATTGGTTTAGATTATAAACCTAGTTATGGAGATTACAAAATGACGGAGGCAAACGAAGCACCATGGGGATAGAGAACATTGGAGCAAAAACCTATCAAGAAATTATTAAAAATGCTGCTGAATTAACTTCGGGTAAATTAGTACAAGAAAGACAAATTCAAAAAGCTAGAATTAAATCTATTCTTAATGGTGGTGCAGATGGTATTAAAGCTTTATTAGGCGATACAATGGAAACATCTGATGCTGATTTATTACCAGCTCCTAATATGCTTCAGTCTGGTATTGACCGACTAGCACAAAAAATTTCAGGAATACCTCAAGTTAGAGTAGATGTACCTAATGATAATGACTCTATGCGTAGTAAAGCAAGAGCAGATAAGCTAGAACGTATTGTTACTAGCTATGACGAAAAACAAAATTTACTTAACCAATTACAACAAGCTGCTAGGTGGTTACCTGGTTATGGTTTCTGTGCTTGGGTAATTACTAGCAAATTAGATAAAAATGGTCATTTGTATCCTAGTGCTGAACTAAGAGACCCTTATGATACATTCCCAGGAAACTTTGGTCCTGACCAACAACCAAGAGAAATGGCTGTAGTTAGACGTGTACCTAGATATAAACTTGCACAGATATATCCTGAATTTGCAAAAGAAATATTAAAACAAGACGAAGATGCTGAAGATGCACAAACTGATAATGCTTCACCTTTCTTATCATATGAAAACAATAGAGAACAAGCGTGGGAAGATAATACATACTCTGGTGTAAGGATTGTTGAATACTATGACCAAGGTGGTACTTATGTAGTGTTCCCAGAACGAAATATGATTTTAGATTTTATACCAAACGTATTATCTACACCTCCATTTGTATTTATGAAAAAAGTTTCTTTTGACCAACTTAAAGGTCAATATGACCACGTAATAGGACTAATGGCAATGATGGCGAAAATTAACATAATGTCTGCAATTGCGATGGAAGATTCTGTGTTTACAGAAACAAACATATCAGGAGAGATAGAATCCGGACAATACAGAAAAGGCAGATTTGCGGTAAACTATCTCGCTCCTGGTACACAAGTTTCTAAACCAATGAACAATATGCCGTATCAATTGTTCCAACAAATCGATAGATTGGAAAGACAATTACGTATGGTAGGTGGTTATCCAGTTACTGATGACTCACAGTCACCTAACTCTTTTGTTACTGGTGCTGGGTTATCAGAATTGAATAGCACAATGTCATTAATGATATCTGAATACAGGGATGTTATTAAACATGCAATAGTTCAAATGGATGAAAAACGTCTAGAGATGGATGTTGTATTATCTTACACTACTGGAGTAATTAAAAAACCTATGGCAGGTTTTATTAACGGTGCTGCTTTTAGTGAAAACTACCATGCATTACAAGATATAGGTGGAGATTTTAGAACTAGACGTATCTATGGTGTTATGGCTGGATTTGATGAACCACAGAAAATTGTGACTGGTTTGCAATTGTTACAAGCAGGTGTTATAGACGTAGAAACATTACAAGATAACATTGATGGTTTAGAAAATATAGCTAAAGTACAAGAACGTATACGTAAAAACAAAGCTGAACAAGTATTGTTTGATAGTATTTTAGCTAGGTCTGCACAAGGTGACCCTGCAGCTACAATGGCTGCTATAGCTATTTATGAGTATCCTTCTGCTATTACAGATATTATGAAGCAGTTTTATACTCCTCAAGAACCGCAGATGTCACCTGAAGAAGAAATGATGATTCAGCAACAAATGCAACAACAACAACTAATGGGTGGAGGACAGAATGTACCAGGAATGGCTCAAGCGTTCGGGATATAGAAATATGCAAGATTATTTTGATATTGAATTTTGGGATTTAGTACATCAAGAATATGGTGAAATAAAAGAAATGGAATTAACAGACAAAGATGTTATGGATATTGTACAACCAATACCAGGAATATTTATTGTAGTTACAAGAGATTTTTATAATGAGTAAAAATAGACCAGGAAGAGGTGGATATAGACAACCAGCTAAACCTGCACCTGTAGCTACTCCAAATAGAAATAGGACAGACGGAGGACCAGGAAACTCTAAACAACCCCTTAGAAGGCTTCCTGATGCCGCTTATGGTGAAAATAAAGCATTTATGGAAGCACAGCAATCAGTAGGAGGTTTACCTGCTGTAAAACCTATTCCTGTAAATAGTAATACTAATTCAATACAAAATACATTATTTGGTCCTACAGAAAGACCAATGCAATCAGATACAGCTGGTGGAATGTTAGATTTTAATAGTGATGGACTTGTAGATGAAATGGTTCAAGATGATGTAGATGTTTTATTAGATGAAATGTCTTTAAGAAATCCTAATAACTTAATATTACAACAATTAAAGAGTACTAGAGAAACTCAGAAATATTATCCAAGATAATGTTTGAAGCATTTGCTGCCAAAGATGTAGCTGTTCAAGGCGTTAGAGAACGTCAAAGACAACAACAAGCTATACATTTTTTAGACATTAATCCACAATTTGAAACTAGGTTTACTGCAATATCAGAAAGATATGCAATTCTTCCTCCTGAAGTAATAATTCCTATGGCTCAACAAACTAATATACCTATAGATTCTCAAGCATTTCAAGATATGGCTGAGAGATATCAAAATACAATGATGGCTGTTCAAGCAAATAATTATATTAACGTACAAGAAAATAGACGTCTTTATGGACATGGTCCAGATATTGATTGGGGACAAAATTATTTTAATACTGTAGGTGGTAAAGAAAATGACCCAGAGCAAATGTGGAAAGAAAGAAGGAGAGATGTTAGAACTATTCTTACTCCTATTAGAACTGCTTCGTTATGGACAATGTCTTTGTTTGAAGGTTTAGGTGACACATTAGTTAAATACTCTCCACATTTTATTGGTAAATATGAAAACGACACAATTAAATATAATAAAGAAACAAATAAGTTTGAAGTTTTAGAAGAAGGAAATACTCAAGATTTAAACTGGATGCAAAAAGGATTACTTGCGGTACCAGGTGGACAGTTTTTATTGCCTGATAATAAACCACAATTTGCTGGACGTGTATTTGCATATGCTCAACAAATGAATGCATTAGATAGATTTGTAGAAGAAGGTAAAACTTTAGATTATGCAAAAGAATTTGTTCCTATTGATTTTGAAGGTAGTTATATAGTTAATCAATCTGATTTTGGACAAAAAGAAAATTGGCTAGAAGAAACAAAAGGTTGGATTAAAGCTTGGCAAGAAGGTGCAGAAAGAGGTGGTTCACCTTATGTATTAGAAATGTTAAATCAAGTTAGAAGAGGAAAACCTTTAAACATAAATACTCAAAATTGGATTAGTGTAGAGTCAGTAAAAGCTGAAGATGACCCTTTGTTTCATGATTTAGTTACATCTGGTGAAATGACTAGAGCTGAATATGTTGAATGGTTTTATAATAAAAAAGGTAAACAAATAATTAAACCTAATTTAAATGGAGATATTAATTACCAATCAATACAAAAACCAAATGAAATAGAATTGTTTGCAGGTAGAAGATTTATACAAACACCTGAACTTGCAGAAGAATATACAAAAAATAGAGTATGGAATATTAATGAACAAATGGGTACTAAGGTGCCATATTCACATGGAAGATATTCTGCAGGTCTTAAGTTTGAAGTAGGTTCACAAGCTTACAAAAATACTTCAGGAATGATTGACGGTACTTTAAGACTTATGACTGAAATTGGATTCTTTAAAACAATTAAAGGTATAAGAAAACTACAAAAACTTAGTAAATCTCCTAATAGACTTGCACAATATGCAGATGATGAATTATGGAGTCCAATTAAAAAGAAACAAATGATTAACGATTGGATTAAAACTAATAAACAAAATCCTATAACAGGACAAAAATTAAAAAACGCAGATGAATTTATAGAAACTTTTAATGATTATGGTAGCAGTAAACTTTTAAAACCTTTAGCTAAAAGTTTAAAAGACGCACGTATACAAACTGGTAGATTAAAAAAAGATTGGGGATTAATAGGTGGATGGGTACCTAGAGCATTTTCAAAAACAGCAGATGATATTACAACTATGTTAGATGATGCTGGGCAAATAGATACTTTTGTTAAAAATAAATCTTTAATCGAATTAAATCAAAACCCTTGGACTAGAGATTTTCCAGAACAAATACAAGTAATGATAACCAATATTAAAAACAAAGAATCTATGTTAAAAGTGTTTAAAAGAATGTATGGTGATGGAGTTCAAATGCCTGGAATGGATATGGCATTTCAATTAGATAGTTTGCCTAAGGGAAGACGTTGGTTAAGTGCTAATTTAAGAAATAAAACTGCTCAAGCTACTTTAGGCTCAATAGCAGGAAGAGGTATTAATAAAACAATTCGTGCAATAGATGAAACATATAGAGCAGGTAAAAGATTTTCTGCAGATATGATTGATAACGTTAGATTAAAACCTAAAACTGATATGGAATATGTATCTAAAGCAGATTTTGAATTGTTTGAAGCAACAGGAGAATTAAGTACTCAAAGAGGACTTGGATTTTATTCTGAGTTAACTGCAGGTATGAGTCCAAGATTTAAAAAAGCTTTTTCTATACAACCACAAAGTACATTGTCATATAGTAATAGAAAAGATGCTTATAGAACTTTAGTAAATCATTTAATAAGTACTGGTTACAGTACCAATATGGCTGACTATATGTTAACTAAATTTACAGAAATGAAACATACTGTTACTAACATTGATGAATTTGCACATGAATTATTTGATACAGATATTCTTATGGTAGCTCAAAGAAAAGGATTAGGCCAAGCTAAATGGTTAAGAGATTATATTAGAAAAGAAAGAAATTCAAGTTTACAAATGACTAACTACTTAACAAGTCCTGAAGGTAATATGATGCATGACCAATGGACACCACGTTTTGTAGACGAACTTACTGGTGATACTACTTTTATTCCATCAGTTACAAAAATATCAGAGACTGCTCAACAAGGAGCTCCTTTAACAAACAATAGAGCTTTAAACAAAGTACTGTCTGATATGTTTGATGTTATCCCAGACTTAGAAGATGCAGCATTTTGGGATAAAACAGCAGCATTTGCTAAAAGTTTAGCTAAAAATAAAGGATTAAAAATACCTACTTCTAATCCTAAAGGTGGAACAATAGATACAATATCAAATTTCTATATGAATGATTTGTTAAAACCTTGGTTAATAGCTAAACCAGCACTTACATTACGTGTTATCTTAGAAGAACAGTTATTCTTTTCAGTATTTCCTCAATTGTTTGGAATGTTTGATAGACCAGATAAATATTTTTCTTGGTTGTTTTCTTATGGTTATGTTCCTAAAGGTGCTAAATACAATCCAATATCAATGTTAGCTAAAAAACTTATTGACTCTGGTGAAGATATAAATGAAGTAACACAGTCACAGTATTTTCATGAAGCTATAAATGCACAACTTGCATACTCTGGTTTTAAACAGGCATCTATTAATAAAAAAATGATTGATTATAAAACAGTAACTGCAGATAATCCTTGGGCTGTAGATGGATATTTATTTCAATTTTTAAAATTACATAATGACCCTATTTCAAGAGCATTAGCAAAAATAGAAAATGGTAATCCTGATGAAATAATTAAATGGTCAAAAACTGCTGAAGCTATTAAATTACGTGAAAGATTAATAAACCTTACAGGACCTAAGTATGTATCAAATCAAGACGATAGTATTCGTCTTCAAGAAAATTGGTTACGTTATTTGTTTGCTCGTGAAAATGAAATACGTATGCGTACTGGAATGAAAATGACAGAAGGTATACATTATTCAAGAATAGAAGCAGGTGTTAATGGTGCAGAATATTCACATGACGTATCTCATACTTTTACGGGTTCAAGAGAATTAAGAGAAGGTATAGCTTATGGTAAATATAAAGATGCTAATGGAAAAGATATTAAATTAGCTGCTAAATGGGATTCAGATAATCCGTATGAAAAATATACTGTTAAAAACCAAAAAGAATTAAAAGAATCTATTTTAACTTATGTAAATAAAAAAGATGATGCTAATGAGTTTGTTTATAATTTTGGAGAAGTAGTAGTCCCATCAGCACCTGCTCAAGGAAAAATACAAAAATTAGTTGATACAATGAGTGATGTTCATGGTAATTGGTTTGAGTTTTTATTACAGTCACCAACTGGAAGATTAAACCGTAGTCCTATTTTTAAACAATATAGATGGATAAAAATAGGAGCACACTTTGATAAATTTACACCTAAATTGCAAAAGAAATTTTTAGATGAAGCAATTGCTGCAAAAGTACCTAGTTATATTATAGATGAATTAAATGGAACAATAGGTCTAGGTAAATCTGGAAGTATAAATAATTATGAGAGTTGGAGTAATTTAGCTAACTCTTATGCTGTACAACAAATGAAAGCTGTTTTGTATGATACAAAAAATAAACACAGAATATCAGAAGTTACTAGAAATATAATTCCTTTCCCAGAAGTATTTATTGAAATGGGTAAAAGGTGGTCTAAAGCTGTTGCAGCTAATCCATACACTATTAGAGGAGCAGACGCTGCACAAAATGCTTTGCAATCATGGGGTGGTAATAATACTTATTACGGTCAAGGTAGATGGCAAGAAGACCCATTAACAGGTGAAACTGTATTTGTTTATCCTGCTCAACCAATGCATATGGATATGGCTTTTGGAACAGATGGTAGAATGAGACAAAACTTAGTAGGTTTTGCTGGTGGTGTAAACATGGTAAGTACACAGGGATTTCCATCTGGTAGTCCTTTAGTTCAATATGCACAAAATATGTTATTTGACAGTAAGTTTGGACAAATGGTTGGTTTTGACCAAGAGTTTCAAGATGAATTTTTTGGAGCTTTCCCTCCACCAGATTCAATGGCGGAAGCATTAAATACTATAGGAAATATACCTTGGCTTAAATGGGCAAGAGTTGCAGGTACTCCTTTAGATATAGCACAAATATTTGTTGAAAAATTTAGTGATACGTATGTTGATTCAGATAACAATTTTATAGAATGGGATATGAGTAACAAGATGAACTCATTAAGAGCTGAAACTACTATTAAATTTTGGGAAGATGCAAAGATATCTAACAGCGATATTATCTATTTAGAAAATGGTAAATTAGATAAGTACATAGAAAAACTTTTACCTAACTGGGATGGCGTAAGAAAAGTAGCATCTCAAAAAGAAATGCTTGAATGGCATCAAAAAAATGGAAATATGCCTTATAAATATGAAGAAGGTGAATTATCTAACGAAGTATTAGATAGAGCTTTAATGATGTATTCTGCACACGAAGCTAGATGGTTTAGTTTAGTAAGAAGTTTATTTCAATTTACAGGAACACCAGTACCAACAGGACCTGTAATAAGAAGTGCTGTACAAGATAAATCTGGTAAATGGTGGGCTACTGCAGTATTAGCACAACATTACGATGATTTAGTTCAAGAACATTATGGAGACCATAGAGCTGCAGCTGAAGAATTTGCAAACACAATTGGTTTAGACCACGGGTATATTCTCACAAGTAGTAAAAATAAAGCACCATTTGCTATAGTTTTTGACCAAGAATTAAAAGTTTGGAAAGATGACCATGTAGATGAAATAAATCAATTACCTATAACATATCATTATTTAAATACAGAAAATCCTGAAAATGAAAGAACATATTCTGATATGATAGCTCAAGCTACTGTTAATCCAGAAATTTTTTTAAGAGCTGCTAACGATACTGTAGCTTGGTTTAAATATGACAAGTTTAAAACACAAACACAACAATTAGTAAAAAATGGACAAATGAGTCCCGCAGAAGCTGAGTATCACATTAAAGCTTTTAGACTTGCTTTAATTGAAACACATCCTGGATTTCAAGCTTCTTATGGTCAGACTGAACAAGCTAGTGTTAAAGAACGATTTAAAGAAATGCGTGATAAATGGACTACTTTAGATTTTGCTAAAGAATATGAATCAGGTCAAGGTTTTAATGAATTTATGGAATATTGGGAAGAAGCTGAAGAGTTATCAAGAAATCAAAGTGGTACTGGTTCATCTACTTGGTGGTTAACATCTAACAAAGAAGAAGCTTATATTATAAGAAAAATGATTTCAGAACAAGCTTATTATGTTATATCAAAGTACCCTGACTTTATGCCTATTTATCAGAATGTAATTATTAGAATGTTTTCTAGTGACAGAAATATTTTAGAGTATAATAAATATTTAGGACAAAGAAGAGAAATGGGGTACTAAATGCCGTTAAGTCCAGAAGATATAGAAATAATAAATGAGTCATTATCGGCTCCTTTAACCGACCAATTTGCTAATCCAGGAAATTATTCTTTGACTCAAGGTAATGTAGACATTCTAAAACAACAAATGTCTTCTTTAAGTGAAGGTTCTGTTAAAGCATTTTTAGATATGTATAACACTTTAGTTACTGCAAACATGGATAATGCTGGTGAAGATTATGGTTATGGTAATTATAGTGGTCGTGATAATCCAGATACAAGAACTTATACTAAAAAAGATAGTGCTGGTAATCCAATAATAACTGATGGTGAACCTGAAATAGCTACTGTAGATATGACAAATATATTTCCATCTGAAAATTTTGCTACATCTTTTTACGATACTTTAAATAGAGAACAAATACAGAGAATACAAGACATGGCTGTAGAATATGAATTAATTGATTATGAACAACTTGGTGGAGAAGTTAACGGTATAAAAGGTCCTATTACTGAAGGATTAATAAATGGTGTTCTTCAATACGTTATGCAAGAATATGAAGATTTCGAAGAAGGTAGTATTGCTAGAACAAAAGCAGAAGATAATTTAAAATCTTGGAAAGCTGGAGGTATAGGTCAAGTTAATAGTATGTTTGGTGGAGCTACTGATAAATTAAGTGACAATCAAATTTTAAGTAGAGAAATGTTTCAATTAGCTTTTATGGAATTGGGACAGTTAAATCAAGTAGGTAAAAAAGCTTTTGATGTTCAACGTGCTATAGAAATTAAAAATGAAAATAAACAACCTGTTCCTTCAGATTTTATAAGAGATATAGAAGATTTATATTATTCATTATATGGTGAACAAATGAGTGATACATATAAAGATAACATTATTAAAGATGTAGCTGAAGACTGGTCACCATGGGTATCAGCTTTAGTAGCACAAGATAAATATTTAAGAGCTGATGAAGTTTATAATACACATAAATCAGTACCTACTGTAGACCCAGTTACTGAAAAACCATCAACTAAATATGTTGAACTTGAAGTACCTGAATTAAAAGAAGCATTTAATGCAGTTAATCCTATAGATGCTGCTACAGATAAAATACAAGATGATTTTAATCAAGAACAAGAATGGTCACAAAATCAAAGAACAATACGTAACGTTCAAAAAGCATATACTCAATACATGATGGGTAGAGGTTAATGCTACAGGATGTTAATAATACTTTAATAAGTAAATTTACAGAAAGACCAGATGGGGAATTATATGACCCTGATGAGCTTTTAAAACGTGAAGCTAGAAAAAAACGTGTACAAGCTAGATTAGGCGAAAAAAAACAGATGCCTTTAAATGAACCTAAGATAGCTAATTCGTATAGTGGTGATGCTAAGTTTAGTCATTTAAGTAATTTTGCACCTAGAGATTTTGTATTTCAAGATAAACCTTATAGAAATGTAGAACATGCATATCAAACTCTTAAGTCAGGTACATTTAATGATGCTGTTTATAATAAATATTCAACTGTTGCTGATGTTAAACAAAAAATAACTGGTACTGCAAAAGTAGACAAAGAAATTAGTATTTCGTTAATGGAAGAAATAGTAAGTACAATGTACAAACAAAATCCAGATGCATATCAAAAATTACTAGACACTAAAGGTATGACAATAGAACATAATGTACCAGGTAAAAAACCAGATATATGGACTAAAGAAATGCCACGTATATTAACTGCATTAAGAGATGATGGATTAGATGCTTTTGTAAAAGTAACTGATGAGGTTGCAAGTGTAATTAAAGTGGATAAATTTTGGGATAGAGCAAAAGTTGCAGCTGATACTGAATATACCTATTTATTTGGTGATAATACAAATGATAGACTTAACACACAACATACACCTACTAAAACTCAAGCAGTAATTAGAGGATTGCCTAATGCTATTGGTATAGATACTAGATATTCTAGAACAGAAGATTTTGCAGATACTGATGATAACTTTGCTAGATTTCAACAACATGTAGATGAACAAATACAAAAAGCTTTAGATATAGGAAAACCTATCAAAGTTTCTGCAGGTGGTTTTGCTACTGGTGCAGGTGTAGGATTACCACAAAGATTTAAAGATTATTTAAATAATGCTATAGACATGATTGCTAGTGGGACAAAAGCTGTAGAAAATTCTGTAGTTAAAATATTCTATCCTTATGCAGATAAAAATTCAATAACTAATCATGCAAATTCTTATAAAAAAATTATGGAAGAAAAATATCCTAATTTAACTGTAGAGATAGTAAATAATAAATCACAAGCAGATATGGTATTTGGTCGTGGACAAGGTATGGGTAATCCTTTTTCACATGAATCAAAACATGGAGAAGTTATTGTTAAAACAAGATTTTTTGATGAAACAATGATTATGTATGAAGCTTGGTTAAAAGGTGAACCAATGCCAGAAGATACAGTTCCTATTACACCTGAACAACAAGAAAAATTAAATACATTAAGAAACGAATGGTTAAGTAAAACACAAAAATATATTCCTGGTAGTTCAGTAGGTGCTATGGCAGCAGACGTAGAAACTAAAATAAATGATATAAAAATAGATGATTCTATTGTTCAAGATGTTCTTAAAAATTTACCAGGATGGTTTATAGTTCCTATAGAACAAGCAGCAGAAACTGTACTAAGAAGAATTGGTATAGCAGGTGCAGCTTCGTTAGCTTCTAAATTAATTAAATATGAATTACAAACATTTGCTACTGCAATTGCATCAGGTGCTATAGCTGCTGGTACTTCTGCTTTAACAGTTCCTCAAACAGCACAGGCAATGCTTTTAACTGGTAACTATGATGAATATAACAAAAGAGTTGATACTTTAGAAGAAGATATGATGGAAAATGCTAAGATTAATGGTGGTATGATGATGGGTATAATTGTACGAGCCATGCCTAGCTATTGGCTAGATGAGTGGTTTTTAAAAAGAAACCCAGAATTTAAAAATACCTGGAAAGAAACGTTTCCACAAATGGGAGTTACACCTGGATTTAGACATGTAGGTGATACAATAGCTAAAGGATGGAACAGTATGTTCCCAAAGGATAAAGATAATGAGTGATTATAAAATAGATTATGGACCACAGGGTACAACTTTAATACAAGTTGGAGGAGAATATTTCTTAGCTTACACAGACCCAAACACAGGTATGGTATTTTATTGGGATTTAACTATGGATACTTTAGAAAATATTACTAATGCACCTGAACTTGAATTTCACTCAGATGGTACTCTAAAAACAATAGTAGAAGGTTTTATTACTTACACTGAAGAAGAATGGAGAGCTTTAGAAGATAGTGGACAAGTATGGAACGCAGGTTTTATTTCCGATATAAATGACAATTCTTTTATTATTCAAGATACAATTGATGCTGTCAGTAAACATTATGATGATGACCCATGGGCTAAAAGAAGTGATTTTCAATCTTTACTAACAGAATTAATAATTGAAGACCCTGATGACTTTATATCTAATCTTGCAATAGATGATAGATTTTTAACTATTTTAAATGAAGAAGGATATACAAAATCAATGTACAATCAATATCGTTCATATAAAGGTGACAAATTAGGTAAAGAACAACTGGTTAAAGAAAATATTAATTCAGTTAAAAATATGTTATTAGGATTAGAAGCATCTTTAGATGACGATACAATTGAATGGGTAGCTAATAAAATGGCTAGTACAGCTTGGAGTTCTGGTTATACTTTACAACAATTAACTGGAGCAACTCAAAAAAATTCTCTTTTTGAAGTAGATGATGATTTTAAAAATGTATTAGAAAATGGTGTTGTAACAATGTCTATTGCAGGTCATGATGAAGTTGAAAGTGCATTAGATACATGGTTACCTGAAGAACTACATGCTCCTTATCTAGCTGATATTGATAATTTAGCTGGTAAATTTTTAACAGACCCAAAATGGTATGATAATTTTATTGAAAAATTAAAAGATGAAAGATTTGCATTTAACAATAATTGGGACAAAGAAATTCCTTGGCAAAATATTTATGGTAATGCTGTAGCTTTAGCTGAAAATGAATGGGGAATAGTGCCAGAAAAAGGTGATGGTGTTATAGACCAAATATTAGTAGAACCTGATGTAGCTAAACGTAAAGAAATACTTAAACTTGCAGGATTAGAACGTGGATATATGAATCCTGCTACAGAATTAGCATCAGCTTTAAGTAATGCTGGTATGACAAATGTAATTAGAACAGATGAATACACTACAGGAAGGAGAGGTTAATGGCATTAGTACAAATGAGAACACCCACTGGGTCATATTCAATGGTAGATTCTGTATTAGTAGATGATTATGTATCACAAGGTTGGGTAGAAACAAGTAAATTAAGTGAGTTTGAAAATGCAAATGTAGTTAAATATAACGAAGATGGTACTGTAGTTTTATCAGATGGAACAACAGCTGTATGGAATCCTCAAAATGAAGATACTACTTCACCAGTATCTGGAACACAATCTAGTTTAGAAAAAGGATTAGCTACTGCTGAAGCTTTATATGCATATATGGATGATGAAATACTTGAAGACTTTGCAAGAGCATGGGCTAAACATGGAAAAGCAGATATAGCATTAGGAGTTGTACGTAATACATCTAAAGCTTGGGAAAAACAATTTGGATTTTTAAAAAGAAAAGACGGTACATTAATTAAAACAGAAGCAGAAGCTTTAAGTAATATAGCGTCTTATAAATCTGCTTTATCTGAATATGGAATAGAAGATACTTCAATGTTTACAAAACAGTTTGAACAAATGATTACTAATGGTACAGCTCCAATTGAATTTGAAGAACGACTTGCTTTAGTTTATAACGAAGTTGTTGATGATATACCAGAAGTTAAAAAATTATTTGCTGATTTATATGGTATAGAAGCTACTGATGATGCTATATTTGGTGCTTTAATTAATAAAGATATTGAAGATGGTGTTTTAGAAAATCAAATTAATACTTTAAAAATACAAGCTCAAGGAACTACAGCAGGATTTAGTACTTCATTTGCTAGAGCTAAAGAATTAAGACTTAGAGGATTAGATTTTAAAACAGCTAGAAGTTTGTATTCAAATGCAAGTTCTACAATAAGTCAAGCTACAAGTATAGGTAGAGATTTAGATATAAATACATTAGAAGAAGCAGCTTTAGGTGACGTTAATCTTACAGAAAGAGTCAACAGATATCTTGCTGAATACGCATCTACACAAGGAGTGACAACAGGAGCTGCTAAAAAAGGTAAACAATTTACTGGACTTATTGAAGAATAGTGTATAATAGATGTATGCGTTGCGTGGTCCGCTAATAGACCTGCATTCAGCTTTCAAAGCCTACGTAGAAAGCTCGTATTAAAACCGTAGAGTAATGGACTTATAGCTTGAAGCTACCAGAGAGATAAGTCAAGTGTTTAAGGTAGCACCCCGGCAAGATGCCTATGGTCTTGTCTGATAGGTTAACACATAGTGGAGGTACAAAATGGAAGAATTTGATGCACCAGAGAACGGTGTAAAACAAATGAGAGAAACTATTGATAGAAAAGATGAATCTATCAAAAAACTTGAGGCAGAACTAGCTTCTTTTAAAGATAAAGAAATAGATAATGTCTTTGGTCAGTTAGGATTATCAACTAACAATGGTTTTGGTAAGGCGTTAAAACAAGTGTATGATGGGCCTGTTGATACAGAATCTATCGCACAGTTTGCTAAAGATGAGTATGGTTACGAAACTAATGGACAAGTACAGGAAGTAACACAACCTGCACCTGAAACAATAGTTCAAGATGATGCTCGTGCTAGAGTAGCTGCACTTGATGCAAATTCACGTTCAGATGTTCCTCTTGATGCTAATGATGAATTAGTTAAAGCTTTAAGAACAGCTTCTACAGAAGACTCAATTAAAGCTAAATTAAACTTCATGGAGCAACAAAAACAACAACAAAAATAAGTAAACGAATTTAATACGACAAACTAATACGGAGGTTTATTATGGCAGCAATTACGCTGACAGGTGACACACTTTACTCCCAAAAGATTAACAACTTTTCGGGAGAGCTATTCCGTGTAGGTGGTCAAAGAACTCCTTTCTTATCTGCAACAGGCGGATTAAATGGAGGTAAGGTTTTACAATCTACCTTCTGGCAAATCCAGGCTGCTGACTCACATGTTGTATCTTCAGAACCTACTAAGGTTAAAGAAGGTGCTGCACCCTCAGAATATCTCGGAAGAGATAGGGTTGCATATACAGGTGTGACACAGATATTCCATAAAGGTGTCAAGATGACTTACACAGCTATGGCAACATTTCAACATCAGAACTCATTCTCAGTGAATGCAGCTGGTGGTCCAATCAATACTGTTCAATCATCAGATGGTGACGGTACTACAAGTGCCGCAGCATTATTAGGATTAGCTGGTTCTAATCCAATAGTTGATGAATTTGCAGAGCAAATGTCTTTAGCTCTTGAAAAAACAGCTAGAGAAGTAGAATGGTTCGCATTCAACGGTACCTATGCAGATGGAGCTCACGCTACACCTGGTACAGGTGAAAGAGAAATGCGCGGTATTTCTGAATACACATCATTAAATGCTAACGCAAACAATACTGTTGCTCCTACATTTGTAGGCGGTAACATTTATTGGAACGGTACTACTGGTAACGGTGCTACAGGTGATGCTCAAGTATTATCTTGGGATGCTATCGCTAACTCTCTTAAGAGATTGTATGATGCACATGCTCCAATGGTACAGCCAGTACTTTGTATAACTCCAAAACAACTTTTGGACCTAAACAAAGAATTACTAGCTGGAACAGTTGGAATCACAGGTGCTATCTTACCTAGAGATAGAAACCTTGCTGGTATTGATATTGACGTAATTGTTACTCCATTCGGACAGATTGGAATGATGGTTATTGACCCTAATATCATGCCTGCTAACAATGCATTTATTTTAGACTTTGCTTTTATACAGCCAGTCTTTACAAATATCCCTGGATACGGAACAGTATTCGTAAGAGATATTGACCAAAATGCTGATGCAAAGGTTGCTAAAGGTATTTACATGGAAATGGGATACGACTTCGGTCCTCCTTCATACCATTTGAAGATAGCCAAAGTAGCTTAACAAATTTGAAGATTAGGGTGGGTATCCACCACCTGCCCTTTTCTTCTGCTATAGTAAGGAAGATATGCAATTACAAAAAGAAGTTTTAATCGACATTTCAGATAATGCAAGTAACTCATCTGCTGCACAGTGTGATGGTTTATTACTATCTGGTATTGTATTTCCAGCAGCAATGACTGGAGCTACAATAACATTTGATTTTTCATTTAATGGAACAACATGGTATGACGTAGTAGAAACTGATGGTACTGAAGTATCATACTCAGTTTCAGCAGGAAACGTAGTAAGAGTTGACCCTAGTGGTTGGGCTTTTGCTTCTCCTGGATTTATAAGAGTTACATCTGCTAGTTCTGAAGCAGCCGATAGAACAATAAATTTAATATTTAAACAAAGTTAGGAGGCCTTGTGAGTAGCACAGTAGGCGACCTAGTCGATAGAGTATATAGAGAATACCTTGAACCTGTAGATAAAGTAGAGTCTTATTCTTATATTACTGGTGGTATTAATGATTCTGTAACAACTATAGCTTATGATGATAATTTGTTTTCAGTAGAAGAAGAAGATGCATTAGAAGCTGGAGCTATTGTTGAAATAGGTCAAGAATTAATGTACACAACTGCTGTTAATACAGTACAAAATAATATTACAGTAAAACGTGGACAACGTGGTACTACTGCAGCTGCACATAGTGCAGGGGACATGATTAAAATAGCACCTGCATTTCCTCGTAAAAATGTTTATGAAGCTATAGTTGACCAGATTAAAAACTTATACCCCACATTATTTGCAACAGAAACATTAGAACTTACTGCTAGTACAGGTTATAAATTACTAGGTACACATGGTAGTAATGTAGATAACAATAATTATTTAATAACACCTCTTAAAGCTATATCTCAGTACACAGATTGGCAAGCAGGCTCAGACCAAACAGGACTTAAATATAACGGTGTAGCTATAGAAATGATTGACCTTCCTAATCCTTTTGTATTTACAGATGATACAAGTACAGAAAGAACTAAAACATACACAACAGGTCCAGATGTTGTACATGCAGTACAATTTGTAGGTATAGCAGCAGGACATACTGTGTTTGTTACATTTAAAAAGAAGTTTGTTACACCTACAGCAGAAACTACAACTTTAACTTCAATAGGTTTAGAAACAGAATATGAACCAATTGTTATGACAGGTACAGCTGCTCAGTTAGTTGCAGGTAAAGACATATCTAAACTTAATACTTCATACATAACAGAACAATTAGAAACATCTGTAAATCCTATAGGTAGTTCTAATAGTATTGGACAAAGTTTATTAAGATATCAACAGTTATTAATACAACAAGCTAGAAGTAATTTACGTTCTAAATATCCAGAACCAGTACAACTAAATAGCATACTTTATCCAACATAATGCCAAGAGTTGCAGACACTACAACAATACGTAATCCTAAAAGATATGGATATGATATAAAAGTAGATAATTTATTATTACGTACAGCTATATCACCTAATAGACAAATGACTATACAATCTTCTGATGTACAAGCAGGTCAAGCTGTTAATGTTAAACAAAATCCTGAAGACTTTACATCTAACTTAGGTCGTATATATTCAAGAAATAATTTTAGTGCAGGGCAAGGATTAGATACAGCACATAGAGCTGATGGACAACCTGATGATGTAAATAGATTTTGGGATAGTAAAGGTATAGATGTATTTCATGGTGATGATGAAACTTCTTATAATATACATTTACTACATACAACATTGACACAAAACAAATCTTTAGGTGGTGGTAATAATTACTTAGCACAAACTACCAATGGTGATATTTATGTAACTGATACTACAAACATACACAAATATAATGGTACAAACTGGACAACAATAGCTGCTGGTACATCAGGTGCATCACATAACTTTACTGGTATAGCTGCATTTGGTAATGGATTATATTTAACTACAGCTAATGGTACTTCTGCTTCACAGTTAATTAAATTTGATGGTAGTTCTTGGAGTACATTAACTACTGCACAATCTAGTTCTGGTGGTTTAACAGGTGTATGGTATGTAAAGAATAGACTATGGATATCAGGTAATGACGGAACAGCTGAGTATTTGTGGGAGAAAAGTCCTTTTGATGCATGGTCTGGAAGTAATTTAGCTGATGCAGATAGCATAGTAGAAATAGAACCTACACATAGTATTACTGGTGTTGTTGATGGTGGAGCTGCAGTATTAGCTTCAAGCACTGATGGTACAATATATTCTTTTAAATTATCTAGTGCTGTGTTTGTTAATCAAGGTCAAACAAAAATACCTTATGAAGAAATACATTCTATAGCAGCAGCTGAAGGAATAATTTTTATAGGTACTAAAGAAGTATCAAGAAATGTAGGACGTTTATATAAACTACAACTTGTTGCTGCTGATAATTTATATGTATTAGCTGAAAGACAATTGATAAAAGAATGGGTAACAGCTGTAGATACAACACCTAAGTCAATGTTTGTGTCAAGAGATAGTGTATATATAGGAATAAAAGAAGCAACTAATGAAACAAATTTGTGGCGATACTACCTACCTACAGGTGGTTTGGCTAGAGATTTGCAAACAGTTGGTAATGGTTTTGTACAAGGAATAGTACAAAGCAGTGGTAAATTTGTTATATGTGTAGCAGGTTCAGATGTATATATTGAAACATCTACATATGAATCAGAAGGTTATTTAATATTATCTGCTGCAGATTTTTTTACTGCTGAATCTAAACAGTTTGTAGGTGCAGAAATGTCAACAATTTCTTTATCTTCTAATACTTCTGTAGATTTAAAATATACAACAAAGTTTGAAGACTTAGATAATCCTGAAACAGCTATATTTACTACTGCAATTACACAAGTATCTGGTACTGGTGATATTGAAAAACAAATAGCAGAAGTATCCAGATATATAATTGGCAAAATTATTTTAAAATCAAGTGATGGTGTTAATACACCTAAAGTAAAATCAGTACAGTTTCGTGCATTAGCTAGACCAGAACTTGTAGTTGTACAAATACCTGTAAATATAAGTGATAGAGTAGAAAGACCTGGTAGAACTCCTATAACAGTTAAAGGTTTAGGTGACAAATTATATTCAGCATTACGTGATAAAGAAGGTAATTCTATTACATTAGAAATATTTCAACCTAAAGAAATTATACGTGGTGTTATTGAACAAATAACTTATCCTGTTAATTCTAATAATAATACAGGAAGTGATACAACCTATGCTATTATTACTGTACGTGGTACTAGACAAACAACATTAGATGATGTAACGTCTGTACATGTACCAGGTATCGCAGCATTTGGTATAATGAGATACGGAGCGTAATGGCAGTAAGACAAACAAAAATAGTTAATTTTTATGAAAGCACATTAGCATCATTATTAGCTAGTGGAAGTACATCAACAACATTAACTGCAGCACCTACTACAAATGGTACATCAACTATATCAGCTAGTTCAGGTACTAGCAGTACACATTATTTTTTAGTAATAGACCCTGACCAAGCATCAAATAGAGAAGTTGTATTAGTTACACAATCTACTGGTACAACATTGACAACTATAACTAGAGATATAGAAGCTAGACATACTAGTGACCCTGACCATCAAATTGGAACAACAGTTAGAATGGCAGTATTAGCAGAACATTTTGTAGATGCTAATGATACATCTGCTGCAGCAAATACATTAGCTACTGCAGCATTACCTAAAGCAGGTGGAAGTATGACAGGTAATATTGTTATGGCAGATAATGAAGTTAGTGGTGCAGAAATAAAAGATTATCACGAAACAGTATCTGCTGCTACATTTAGCTCTAATACTATTACTGCAGATGTAACTAATGGAAATGTTTTTACAGTAGCTTTAACTGATAATGTAACTACTTGGACTATAAATAATTTACCTGCTAGTAAAATATCAACTGTAACATTTATAATTACACAAGATGGAACTGGTAGTAGATTAATGAATGCTACACAAATAAACTCAACTACTTTTAAAACATCAAATGCAGGTGGTGTTACATTAACAACTGCTGCTTCTGCAATAGACATTGTTACTGTATTATTTGATGGTACAAATTATTATGTATTTAACCAACCAAATATGAGCTAATGGTATTAGGTGCAGCAAAATTAGCTTTATTAAATCCTGTACAAGTAACAGGTCAAACTGAAAGTTTTATGTTATTAATTGATAATGCACAATGGTTAAGTACACTATTTAATAATGATGTACATTTTCTTTTATTCTTGGAGAGTTACTAATGAGTATATTAATTATGATGAAAGAAGGTGGAAGTCTTAACATAGATACTATAGGTAACAAACCTATAGACGAAGATATAGATTTATTTCCTGATGCAGCATCTGTAGATTACAATCCACAGTTAATGTTATGGTCAGGAACAGGATTTGCATTACAGTACCTAGATGTAGATATTATGTTATTATTAGGTGCAGAATAAAAATATGGTAATATAGGAGAACAATGGCAAACGTATACAAAATACTTGGACAAATAGCAGACGCATCAGCTAATGATGTAGCTTTGTATTTAGTTCCTAGTAGCACTGAAGCTATAGTATCCAGCATTGTCGTGTGTAATAGAGAAAACGCAGCAAATACATTCCGTATTGCAACTAAATCTGATAACAGTGGAGTTGCAACTACAGATTATCTTGCTTACGATACATCTATTGCAGCTAACGATACAATTACATTAACATTAGGAATAACCTTACAAGCAGGTGCAGAAATATCTGTTGGTTCTTCTGATGCTCTTGTAACATTCAATGCTTTTGGTACTGAAATTTCATAATTAAATAGGAGATAATATGGGTTTTAAAAGACTTGCATTACAAGATGGTGTAACACCACATTTAACAAGAGGTAACGACCTTAATGCGAAAGCAATGTCTACTTACCTTACTCACACTAATAACAGTTCATTTAATGTACCTAGTAAAAATACTAAATTTCAAATGATGGTTGTTGGTGGCGGAGGTGGTGGTGGTGCTTGGCGTCCTGGTGGAGGAGGAGCAGGTGGTGGTGTATTTTTTGAAGGTGTACAATTTGATGCTGCTGGAGGAAACGTTGCTATAGGTAATGCTGGTAACGGTGGTAACACAGGTGGATTTCATAATGGAAATAGCGGTGGTGCTACAAATGTAAATGGAATGAGTAGTAAATTATTTGATAGTAATAGAAAAGGTGGTAATTACAACACAATAGCTGCACAAGGTGGTGGTGGAGGTAGAACACAAGGTTACACAGGAACTGGTGGTGGCTGCGGTGGTGGTGCAGGTGCTGGTTCTTGGGGTGGTAATCCATCAGGTGGTACAGGTTTTACAGGTGGAAATGGTGGTTCAGGACAAAGTTCAGGTTATCGTGGTGGCGGTGGCGGTGGAATGGGTGCTGATTTAACTGGTGATAATGGTGTTGAAGGTGGAGATGGAGGCGATGGTTATCGTTTTGATGGACAAGATTATTGTGCAGGAGGAGGTCATCAAGGCTACTACGGTAGTGGTGGCGGTGGTGACGTAGGTAATACTAACGTTGGTGGTAACGGTGGATGCCCACCTGGAACTGCTAATGGTTATGGTGCAGGCGGTGGGGGTAGAAAAAATGACTGCAATACTAATTCAAGTGGTTCTGGTACTGCAGGAAGCGTTAAATGGTTAACATATGAACAACCTACTATTGCTGGTAATGTTAATCCTATAACAAAAATTAAAAGATTGTAATGATTGTAAGAATAGGCACAGATAATAAAGTAAAAAATACCTATATTGGTAATAACTTAGATAATTTTGCTGAAAACGAAATATATCCTGATGATACATTTGTTGTAGTAGATGACCTTAACTATGTAGAAATAGGAGATGAATGGTATCCTGATGCAAAACAAACTAAACCTGAGCAGCAATTTCCTAGTTGGAATTTTAATACAGAAACTTGGCAATGGGAACCTCCTGTTGCTAGACCTGATACAGAAATAGATGCTGCAAATCAATGGTGGGACTGGGACGAAGAAAACACACAATGGGTATTAGTTACTGAAACACCCCCAGAATAAAAATTAAAAGGTGGAATATGTTATTTAATAGATTAAAAAAATCAGAAGTTGTATATTCATTATCAGATGAATACAAAGAAGCATTAAGTATATTTAATGAACCTTATGTTTATAATGAAACAACACATGGTTGTCCTGCTGTATCTGTTAGTAGTACTAGACTTTATGCAATTAACGCACCTGCAGATTTAGAATTTATTTACAATCCTAAAACAAATCAAATGAATGCTAATTCAACAAGCACTAATACTTCCGATAAATTTACTAATCAAATAAACAATTTTTTAAGTTTTCAAATAGAAAAAAATAAAGATATTATTACTATACAAATAAATATGCCTTATATATTTTTTACAGATACAAAAGATATTGAAATTAATCTTTTACCTGGCACTGACATTGAAATGAATAATTGTAAATTTATTCCAGGTTCATTTAATATATACAATTGGAGTAGAACTTTAAACTTTTCTATACAAGTAATAGATAATAAATCTATGGTTTCTTTTAAATGGCATATAGATAAGCCGATGATGTTTGTATTTTTTAATAAACCTGTAAATATATCTTATAAAATAATGAACGATAATATGTTATCAATGGTACAACAAGTTAAAAATATTGCTACAGTCAGACATAACATAACTAAAGTATTTAATACAGTATTAAAAAGGAGACCTAAAAATATATTATGAAATTAAAAGTAACACCTATAGACCCAACATTTAACTTTATTACAGATTTACATCCTATAATTCCTGCAAGAGAAGCACCTCCTAAGTGGTGGAAAACTATAAAAAGAGAAGGAGTTAACGAAGATTTAAGAAATGCAGGTAATATTAAAACTTGTCCTGCTATAAAAGATATTATTAATTATGGATATATAATGCCATCTTGGTCATGGATGCAATTTATAGAAAAAGATGGAGAAGTGTATTGGTCTATGGGACATCCTGGTGTTGGTATTGAAAGTCATGCACAACAACAAATAGAAGGTGCTCCAGTAGAACCTTTACCATTAGGAGGAATATTTAAGTTAGTATCACCATGGCAATTTGAAACTCCACCTGGTTGGGCAGTAATATTTAATGACCCATTTTGGCATGATGAAGATAGACCTATTAAATTTTTATCAGGTTTAGTTAGAACTGATGCTTTTAATGGTATTAATTTTCCATTTGAAATGAATAGACCTTTAGAAAAAAATGAAGTATTACAAGTAACAGCAGGTACTCCATTAATACATATGTCAGTTGTACCTATAGATGATACATTTGAATTAGAAGTTAATGAAGCTACACAAAAAAGTACTGATAATTATATAAGACAACAACAATCTGTTCAAGCTACACATACTAATCATTACAATCATACTGTTAAAAATTTTGACAAAAATAGGAAGTCATAACTCTCTATGCTATAATCCGATTTATGGACTTTGTAATTGTATTTGTTTTAGGTTATTGTATAAGAGATTTAATATTTTATTTAAAAAAATTAGTTAACTATCAAGAGTATACCTATGAATGGGACACTGAGTTTGAAGAATGGACTGGCGATGACCTCCCCTAATGGCAATGGTTTTACACAGAAAGAAATGCTTACTTTAATATTGGAAGGGCAAAAAACTATTAATAAACGTATAGATGAGTTACACGAAAAAGTTAATCAAAAGATTTCAAGACAAGAACTAAGTGGGTGGCTTGTAGCTATCTCTGCATTGGTGGTGCTGATAAACAATTTAATGTAATGGAAGAAGACTTCACATTACCTGACGATATGTTTACAGACAACCCTGTATTCGTAGATACATCACAAGAATTTGATGATGACTGCGGAGATGCGTGTAAAATATGAAGAAGTTATTATCTTTAATTGCAGCTTTTCTTTTAGTAACTACACCTGCATACGCAATGCACACAGAAACACAGACACCTTATGCTATTACTAATACATTAAACAATGATGGAAGTATTACAGTTAGTTGGCAAGAGAGTGATGGATATGAAGAGAACCCACCTGAATACTACATAGTATATATAGGTTTAAGTGAAACTGCTGATGATGTATCAGTACAAACTAGCTTTGGGTTTACTGAATTATTGTCTTGGCAGAGTTATACATTTACAGCAGAGTACTTATATGACAACTTGTCTGTAGATAATCAAAAGATATATGCAAAGGTAAAAGCATTTCACGATACAAATGGTACAACTAGCGACTTTACGCCAGTAGAAAGTGTATTATATGATTATGATTATGTACCTACTCCAACGACATCTAGTACGACAACAACAACGTCCACCACGTTACCTCCGGCAAAAGATGTGGTCGAAGATAACATTACTACGTACCTTGCTTGGGACGAATATGGATGTCCACATCCGAACAATCCGTTATCGTATAAACAATATCTTGAAGCGGTAGAGAGTGGAGATTGGTTTGGTTATCAACCTGGTGATTGCACTGACATACCTGATGACACTGTTGATATTGTCGAAGAAAAGATAGATGATGAGCTGGACGAAGAGATACTTGGAGATGACACCCTTACAGAGGAAGATGTTTTCATTGAAAATGAAGTTATTGAGCTTACGGAAGAAGAAATAGCTGTTATTGAAGCTGAGATTGCAGCTGAAGAAGAGCGTTTAATTGCTGAACAAATAGATGCTGAAGAAGAATTACTTATACTTGAGGAGCTAGAAGATAGTGTAATTATTCTTGAGGATTTATCTGAAGAAGAGATACAAGAGTTTGTAGATGTTATTCAAGAGATAGAAGATACAATAGAACTTATTGAAATTGTTGAAGAGATAATAGAACTAGATATACCTGAAGATATTATACTTATTATTGAAGAAGAGGTTATAGAAGATGACATTGTTATTGTGGTGGAAGATGAAGAAATCATCGAGGAAGTTTTGGATGAGCCAATACAGGAAGATGTTGAGGAGGAACTTGCAGAAGAACTTTCTGAGGAAGAAGTCGTTATCGCAGTATCTGAAGTTGAAGAAATCGTTGAAGATATTGTTGTTGAAGAAGCTACCACCGAAGAAGTAGTAGAAGTTCTTGAAGAAGTCAATGATATTGGCGTACAAAATTTAGATAAAGCTACTGAAGAAGTACAAGAAATAGTACAATCTGTAGTTGAGGAGGCCATTGATAACGTTGAAGAGCTTACACAGGAACAAGTTGAAGTTGTTGCTGAAGTATTACAAGTTGAAACTGAAGATGTTGTTATCATTGCAGAGGCTATTAAATCAGATACTGTAGTAGCAGAAGCTGTAGAAGAATACGTGGAAAGAGCTGTAGAAAATGCAGACGTAGAAGATTACACCCTAGCTGATGTTGTTACAGAAGTACAATACGAAGCATTCTTAGAAAATCCTATAGAAACCTTTATTGATTTAGATTTTACAGAAGTAACTATAACAAACATAGGAGATGATATGACTCAAGACCAAAGAGAAAAAGCACAAGAAGTTGTAGTGCCAGTTATTTTGACTAGAATAGTTAGTATTGCAGCATTTGTAATGAGGAAAACATTATGATTAAAAAAATATGGAATTGGTTTATAGAAATAATTAAAGAAACATTAAACCTTAGTTGGACTTTAGTTGGTTTAGTTATTGCTACGCTTACATTAACTGGTTCAGCACAACAAGTAACAGGATTAGCTACTATAATTACATTAGCTATATGGTTATTAACTATAGGCTTTAGAAAAGACAAACCACAAGGTGGTTCAAAGAAAGTTAGTAGATAATGTGTATGATTACAAGTCAACCAGATGGTTCATTTGTACAAATATGCAACTGCAAACATGGTAATTGTGAGGAGAAATAATGGCACATGCAAATAGAAAAGCAGCTTTAATAAAAAAACACGGGTTATCTGGGGTTAATAAACCTAAGCGTACACCTAAACATGCTACTAAATCACATGTAGTATTAGCACAAGAAGGACACAATCTTAAACTTATTAGATTTGGTGAACAAGGTGCTAAGACTGCAGGTAAAAAAACAGACGCTAAGTCTAAAGCTAAACGTAAATCTTTTAAAGCTAGACACGCTAAAAATATTAAAAAAGGTAAAATGTCTGCAGCTTATTGGGCTAACAAGACTAAGTGGTAATTAATGGCAAAAACAATTAGTTGGAAGTGGGGCGGCAAAACATATAAAGGCACGGTAATTCGTGAAACAAAAAACTTTATATACGCTAGAACACATAATGGTAAAACTAAAAAAATTAGTAAGAAGAAATAATGGCTTTACCTGGAGCATACGTTGTCAATAGCCCTAAACCTGGAGAGTTCTGTAATAATTGTGTGCATTACAGTAATAATTATTGTCTTAAATTTAATAAAGAAGTAGCACCGTTTGGTTGGTGTGCCGTATGGCAGGAGGTAAATCTTGAAGTATGAAGTATTAAGAATTAGTAGTGGTAAAGACTCTACATCTGGTTTGTTATTTGAAGTTGACAGAGGTCAACGTACATTTTTAGCATACACTTTAGAAGATGAGCAACGTGACATAAAAGTTTGGGGTGAAACAAGAATACCTGCAGGTACTTATAAACTTAAATTACGTACTGTAGGTGGATTTCATACAAGATATGCATCAAAATATGGTGGTATGCATAAAGGTATGATATGGGTACAAGATGTACCAGGTTTCGAATACATACTATGGCATACAGGAAACACTGATGAACATACAGCTGGTTGTTTAATACTGGGTAACACACAGACTAACAACCGTATAGCTAAAGATGGGTTCATCGGCAGTAGCGTTGATGCGTATAAATTTGTATATCCTCGTGTTGCTGCAGCTATTGAATCAGGACAAGATGTTGAGGTTACATATATAGATTATGATGGAGATAATAAAGAAACATCTAATAAGTCAACTGAAGATGTCATATTAACAAGTACAGTTATGGAAAAATTACAAGAGATAAGTGGTGAAGTTCAAACTCTGTCTGCTAAACTAGACTCCAGGAGAATAATATAATGCGTGGTACATATAAATTTAAAGGTAATAAAAAACTTGGTAACGAGTTTGACCCTGATTTAACTGGTGAAGATGGTTTTAGTTTCGAAGATTACGATACAACTACACCTGAAGCTAGAGAAAATATTTATGGTGGTAGTGACGTAGTAGAAGGTGCAGGTAGTGATAGTCTTAAAAACGAATTTGATATGGAAAAATATGGTACACAAAATACACAACGTATGCCAGGTGTTGGAGATACAAGTTTTACATCTGATATAAGTAAAGTACCTACAAAAGATTTAGGTACATTTAAAGCTTTTTTTCCTAATGACCCAGAAGTACGTAATTTAATTGATGAAGTAATTGAATCAAGACAAACAAAACCTACACAAAATTTAGCAAAACATAAAAATGTAAAAACAGGTGAAGTAATAACAAGCCCTATGGTTGGTCAACCACAAGGAAAAGGTACAGCACCTATTAATGAAAGTGAAGCACCTAAACACTACACACAATCTGAAATTAATAAACAGTTAAGTGGTTTAAAAGAAGAATTAAAAACTATAGATGATTATTTAAATAATAAAGATATAGAACTTAAACCAGAAGTACGTACTGCTTTAGCTGATGAAGGTTTTACAATTATGGAAAATATAGAAATTGAAAAAGCTAAAATGGGTGTTTCTATAGAACAAGAATCTGCTGCTGAACGATATGTTGCTACAGCTAAAAATGAATTAACTGAAGAACTAATAGAATCTGGAACAATAGATGTTGGTAAACAAACAAATGAAGGTTTTGTAGATAAAACATTTGACCAAACAAGAAGGTCTTCTGGTGGTCAATCGTTAACAACTAAAGCAGGTGTAGGTAAATCTTATATTAGAGATATGAAAGATTCATTTCCTGACGATGTTCAAGGTATTCTTGGTGATGATAGAAATGCTGTTCAAAAACAAAAAGACCCTAAAACAGGAAAACAAGTTACTGCTTCTTTTGATTTGAATGACCAAGAAAATATAAAATTAAATAAAGCTACCAAAGATTTAAAATTAGCAAATGAAGCTTTAGAATATCATAACAAATTAGGTATGAAACTAGGGCTAAATATGGTCGATATAGATTTTACAGCAGAAACTACTAGATTAAAAAATAATATTAAAAATGCTAAAGCAAGACAAACTAAAGCATTAAATAATAAACAAGTAGTTGCTGCAGATGAAGTAAGTGTTAAAATTAAAACACCTGTAGGTGGTGGAGGACCTAAAGTTACTATTCCTAGTACTAGTGCTGGTGCATATGGACAAACTGCTGAGTATTTAGAAGAATTAGAATCACAAAATTTAGTAGATAGACCAAAAGTACCTGGAGAAATAAGATATAATCAATCAAAAAGTGTTACTCCTGGTGGTAGACCAGAGTTTTCTGTACCTAGTAAACCTAACAAAATTACTAACATACCTTCTGTAAACACAGGTAATATAGAAAATTCTCCTTCATATAAAAAGAAATTTGATGAATCATTTGGACGTATAGCTAAAGATTTAACTGAATCAGTTGGTGGTATATTTGATGCTAAGAACATAGACCCAGCTATAGCTAAAAGAGCTGCTGCTAGTGCAGCTACATTAGCCGCATGGTATGCTAAGAAAAATCCTGGTATAGGTGCTGGTCTTATGATTTTAGGTGGATTAAAGAACCTTGACAAAAAAAAGGACTATACTAGATAATGTTTAAAAAGTTAAATAGAAAACGAAATTCCGATGGGACGTTTAAAAAAGACGTA
>VMHT01103084.1_pt1 | contig 42881 bp, 55 predicted proteins | sample 4693611 | NCBI WGS metagenome assembly VMHT01 (sample SAMN12280063, study PRJNA550983) | marine metagenome | isolation source: seawater sampled from same location over 5 years 0.02-0.2 micron viral filtrate | place: USA: collected off the coast of southern California halfway between the port... ...
CTCGTTATTAATCAACTTTACTTGAATACCGACAAAAGTCTCGTTGATTGTTTCAACCTTACCAGCTTTTATCTCTTCTTTTAAGTTAACACCGAAATCATAAATACTAACACTAGCTGAATATTTAGCTTTTGTAATCTTGGCTTTGTTAGCTTTCAAATCATTCATAATTAAAAGTTGCATATCTCTTTCGGCTTCTATCAGATTAAATCTACCGATATAAGATATCACGTTTTGAAGTTCTTGAACCAAACCCATAGAAACTCTCTTCTCAGCGAGTTCAGGATATCTTTCTTCTAACTCCTTATTAAACTTTAAATCATATAGTTTTAAACCATCAACTTTTGTGACTTCAACTTCATCTAATGATTTTTGTTTTTCATACTCACCGACATATTGCTCGGTTGATACAGAAGCCGCACAACCAAAGAATACTAATACTAATGGTAATATTTTTATCATTTGTCTCTCCATATAATTGGTTTTTTACCACCATCTTTTTTCTTATCCATCCAAGAATCTTCACCGACTTTATATCCGATGTAATATGAAACACCCGCAACAACTAATGTCTGAATCATACGACGTGTTCTCATCTTCTTACGAGCTTGTCTCACCACCATTTGTTTCTTTTGAGCACCTTGTTTCTGATTCATTTTCATATGTGCTCTTTTATGAGCGGATTCATATTTTTTGAAATCCCAATCTTGAATTGTTTTTACTACTTTTTCACCTGCAGTTTCTTCGACTTCTTGTCCAACTAATTGTGTACCTACAGATAATGCTATTATTATAGCAAATAATATCCAAAACTTTTTATTATCTTTCATTATTCTCTCCTTGTGGTTCTTCTACCACCATTACTTTTTCCACCGCCACCTCGGTTACCACCTTTACTTCCACCACCTCGGTATCCACCTTTACTTCCACCATTGTTAGTACGTCTTCTGTATTCACCACTTCTTTTTTTCTTTGGTTTGATGTAAACATATTTAGGTGTGTCTACATAATAATTTACACCATAGTAATAATCCCTATAGTTTTTGTTCCAATAGAGGTCTGAATATGAGTTTCTAAAATGTACATCATAATATACGTTGTAATACGCTTGAGAAACTTTTGTACTATCGCTTGGTAAGACAGGTTCTCTGTCGAAACTACCAATCGAAATGCCGATAATTAAACCAGCTATGAGTTCTAATATTCCCATATATCTCCTATCTAAAATCTGATAAAGGGTCTTTAAGTAGTTTTTCTAACTTCTTGATTTCTCTTTTTAGATTTTTGATTTCATTGTTTAAGTTAGCTACATCTTTATCATAAGACTTAACTTTAGGTGTTTTCATACCATCAACTTTTTCACGAAGATATTTGAAATCCTCATCATACTTATCAAGTTTAGTTGTCACTAATTCTATATCACTCGCTTCAGCAAAGCCTTCAACGATTTCTTCTAATCCATCGATACGACCAGTAAATGAATACCAACCTGCGATACCTGTGGATAAAACCGTTACAAGCGCTATGATATTTTGGATTGATAATCCAAACTTTTTATTTTTTATTTCTTCGACTGCAGCTTCTGCATCTACTACGTTTTTAGGCATTTTACAACTCCAAGTTTATTGTTAATCTAAATGTGTTACTTACTGGTAACGTCTGGTCTCCATAAATATAACTCATACCTATAAAGTATTTGTCATACTTTAAATCCACACCAAATGTAGGATATGATAACTCATGCGACTTATCTGAATAATATCCAGCTTTAGCTAAAATTGTTGCCTGGTTTTTTACCTCGTATTTATATGAAGCACCCATACCAGATGTTACGTGTCCATTATAAATATTATGTTGTTCATAGAACATCCATTGTTTGTATGGATATGTCATGGCTACATTCAAGCTGGTTGGTAATTTTGTTTTATACGTACCGAATGTTGGAGCAAATCCAAAGTTTTTTATAGCCACATCTACATCTAAATCTTTATAAACTTTTGGTAGGTATGTTGCTACATCAAATGCGGTTCCGTGTGTTTTTTGTGTATATAAATCATGTGATAAAACTTTACCAGTTACACCGACGTTATATCCTTTTATCACAGTTCCCCAGCTGACACCCCATACTGAACTCATAGGTGAAAACCTACCTGTAACCACACCACTTATGTCTGTTTCTAATTGTTGTCCGTAGTTGAATATTAATGCATATACATCGAATGAACCTCTAGCCAAATTAAAGTGCATATAGTTCATATCATCGACAATATTACCCAACCAATTGACCCTCGTAAAAGTAAATTTATCATTATCAATATGATTTCTAGCAGGACTCATCATTGGTAACGTTACGTTTCCAATCGAACTCGTGTGCGCAGACGGAGATATCGTAAGTAAATTATTTGCTTGTGCAAATAGATTACTAAAAAGAAGTAATGTTAAGAATATTTTTTTCATTTTTTTCTCTCTACCTTTTCAGCAAACCACACGATGAACTTCAATGTCCAATATAATGCTGGTAACATTATAGCTAATGCTAAAAAGAATTGCCATTCATCCATTATTTTACCACCGTAAATTTATTAGCTTTCAATCTCTTTTCCGTTTGTAATACAAAAATATAAACACCAGGTTCTAACTTTTGATGTTTTTCATAAATACTCATCTCAGGTATCCAAATGCTTGGTTCATTTGTAAAGTCAAAGGTATGTAATCCTTCAAATACATACTCGTTTAATAACGTTCCGATTCTCTGACCCATTGAGTTTAAAATGTACAACTTTACGTTCTGTGATTCACTTAAGTAAAATTGAAATACTGTATTTTCTTTAAATGGATTCGGATAATTGTATGTTATACTTTCACTATCTGGCTTTGAACCTCCAAATGCCCAATACTTATTCCATACCTCGACATACCCATCACTCTTGTGTACAATCAAGTCCTCACCATTTGGTGTCGACGCCGCACTCTTACCAACAAACTTAATAGGTGCTGTGTATAATTCTTCTGCTTCAGGAAACTCTGCCTCAAATAATAATTTAAGACCTATCATTTCTGCTGTTATATGATACGTCTCTGGTGCATTGTTAGGTGAGTAATCGATACCACCAAATGAAACCTTTTGCCATCCAGCTATTGGGTCATGTACGTTTACATAGGTCATCCAAGGGCCAGGTAATACGTCGGTTTTCATATCAATAAACTTCAACGCTCTAGTATCAAACTCTACCTCAAACTCAAAACCAGCAACAATAACATTATCATTTGGTATGATTGTTAATGGTACTTCGATTTGATTACCAGATTGTACCCTAACAGTAGAGTCTGCAGGTAACGATAGATAAACATCAGGTTGAACACTTGAGTCTATTTTTGTTTTGTTCAAAGAACCAGCGGTAGGATTAAACTTATTCACATGATGACCTGGTGCACTAACACCTTTCCATCTATGATACATTATATTAGAAGCTATATCATTTTGATATCCGTCACCACCACTCTCTGTAACTTTTGTACCTGTAGTATTTACATCACCAGTAAAGTAATATCCAATATCAGGCATCAGATAGTCAGGATTACCCTTCTGATTATTTCGTTCATATAATCTATCCTTGTGCCATTCAGAATATCCAGCACCCAATACTAAATGTAATGTATCTAAACCAGTTTGTGCATCATTCATTAGAGGGTTTAATATTTCTATTTGACCAACAAAGTTACCGGATACATCTAATGCTTTTTGAGCATCTACAAGAGCCTTTGTTACAGTCATTGGAGCTTTCAAACTATCCACCCAACCAGCACTATTGTTTACAAAGTAAGCTGGATTCTCATTTGTTCTGTCAAGTCTCGACTTTTCTGCTATCGTGGTCTCATCCCAATAAACCGTGAACTCATATTTCTGTGGTCTTGACTGACCATTAACAGTTTGATAGTATGTGTAACTTGTATTGTTACCATTAAAGTTATCTATTGTAGACCAATCCTCATAAGAGTTTCCGTTGTGGTGCGTATAGTTACTCATAATACCTGAAACGTATGACCACAATATGTATGTGTCATTTAAGAAAAACTTATCATCACCATCGACATCACCTATCAAGTATTCTATAGCAGTCAAGGTATCTATACGTGTGCCACCTGCATTATAATTTTTATGTTTACTTGATTGAAAGTTAAACGATTTTATAGCATCAGCTACAGTTGTAATGTCATCCCTATCCAACTCAAGAATCGTATGACCAGGTATTCCGTCAGACCCATCTGGTGGCCAGAATGACATACGATATCTATTGTTTCTTGGTAACTGAATATTATAATATCCCTTATCATCGGTGTAAGTAGAATCATAATATGATATACCTAAGAATCCCTCACCAGGTAAAGTAGCATCACCAGTTGATGCGGTGTTTCCATTGAGAGCTTTTTTGTTAAATCTAAATGTGGAGGCGTGGTCACCGATAACATCGTCACTTCCATCCTCGTCAGCTGTATTAGCATCATTAGCAATATCTTCTAAGTTATACCAATTTGTTATTCTTGGGTTAAAGTTAGCTTCATTTCTATCTAACTCAAACTTAATCTTCCAATACGGATATGTATTTTCCGCTTGTGTGTTCCACGATTCACCAGCCGCTCTGCCATGACCACCAGCATATCTAAAGTACCCTTCAACATCCAATAATTTTGGGTGTAGTGTTATATCACCTCTAGCCCCATCAAGGTTAGTTGATTCAGTTCCATAGTTACCATCAATATAAACCTTATACGCTGATGCGTAATTACCATTAGTAACGTAAGTATAATACCCAGTATTATTCTCATACTCGGTAGCTACCCTAAAACTTCTAGCATTAAAATTATCAGCTACGTCATTCACTTTAAAATGTAATTTTAATAATTCTGTTTGATTACCATCACCATTACCGAAAGTATGTGTACTTCCGTTGTGTGATACCATAGTTATTCTCAACCAATCATATCTACTATCACTAGCTGATTTCTCACTACCAGCACTAGCTATACCATCTGTATAACCAACGTTGTTATACCAAGTTACCTCATATGAATAATGATGACCATTCTCTCCATTATCACCCTCAGTCCAACCAGCGATATAAGCTCCCTTTTCAACCCGCGTCGAGTCGTGTCCTGTAGTTGTTGTATTGTCCCAAGTAAATAAATCATTATCGAACACTAAATCTAAACGAAAGGCCGTGACACTAGCACCATTGTCATCAAGTGTGACGGCTACTGTCATTACAGAATCTCTCCAAGCGTCAAAGTTATTATTCTTATAGGCAGGGGTTGAGGTATCGTCAGCCAAGTATGTTCTCAAGTCTTGAGTCACTTGGTCTCTCCACCAAAACTTTGGTGTCTTATATGTTCTCGATTGCATGAGTCTGATAATTGGTGTCTGAGAGTATGCAAAACCCATAACCATTAACAGAGTCAATAAAAATTTACGCAATGTAAATCTCCTAATATTTCAAAAAAATTAGTAACCTTTTAGACTAAAAAGTATAGACTTTATTTCACTATATAAATATTATATATATCTTGAAAAAATATGGCTTGAAGGATTAATTTGTGTCAAATCTCACAACAAATGTGAGTGATAAATCCTTTTCATTCTTTATCGGACTGGCAGGTTTACCGATTGCCACTAACTCGTCTTCATCGTTGTATAGACCGATTGTTGTGACATAAGGAGAAAATTCACTGTGTGTGGTTTCACCAATAAATTCTTTTCCAATATTGTATCCATCTTTATCGTAGGAGCTTGTGGAATATCCTAATGTTGCATAGTCTACACGAGGATATTCTGTTGAGATGGATGAGGTTGATGCAGTATATGCTATTGAAGTGTTCAGGCCAGCTAATGTGTCATAAGCTATCTCGATACTACCACTACGACCTACTCTAGCACTTTTATTGTTTGTAAACTGAAATTCATTTTCATCTATCGAACATAGATATTCTCTTTCATAAATAGTTTTTGTAGATTTAAATTCTACTGAAAAACCATCACTCCCCTCAAGTGTTCCAATTGTGTTATATGGTTCACTTGTTTCAGTTATAACAACAAAGCCATCGGTATAAAATACGTTACCTACTAAACTACCACTGCCCGCTGCGATAGGTGACCTACTAGCATAACTCGCAGAGAAAGCTACATCATATAGATTACCTCTGCCATCGTCTCTTAATAATAAGGTAGAGTCTGTGCTATTATCCGTCACTAATACAGAGAAAGGTTTTATACCTTCTCCGTAAAATTTTTGTGGTAAAGATATTACAGTAGCTGTTGTTCCGAGTTGTCGTGTGTGAGGTCTACGTAGAACTTTTTTTGTGTTGTCCAAAACACTTTCTGAATCATATTCAACTAAAGCTTGTGATGATGTAGGTACTCCACGAATTAAATCTATATAACCGCCCATGTTCCTTATATCTTTATAATATAAGTTATTAATCATCCCGTAGTTAGGTGTCTTATAAAACACACTATCAGAAACAGTCTTTGAATCTGCAGTATCGGTTGAAAAATTATATAGATTAGAATCAGTCCCTTGAACTATAGGGATTGCGAATACACCACTGCCGCTATCGGCTTCAGTAAACTTAAACTTCTTATGAACCTGAAAGGATGATTTGGACTTATCTGATTCTTCAAGACTTTTCTTGAACGACATGACCTAACCCTTAAAAATCAAGTTTTACTTTAATCAATGCTTCCCTTGAACGAGATTTAATAATTGGTTTACTTAATTTAGCAACCGCCAATAACTCATCAGCGTCGTTATATAAACCCACAGTCGTTATAAAAGTTTTAGGGTCGTTTTGTAAGCCAGGTATAATTCTCTTAACACCGGCTATTGATTCGGTATAGTAAGACTCATTTGTTGTTGCGTTGAAACGATTTGAGGTAGCTCTAATGAAGAAGTGTCGTGATGAGATTGTTTCTTCTCGTTTAGCTTGGAAGAACGCACCACCTTTAATTGTCTCATAGAAAGCGTCATTATTCCCACCATCAGAATTAGAACCACTTCCGATTAATGATGTTTTAGTACCAACTTTTACTATTTGTGATTCAATACGATTTGAATTTAAAATCAATGTACCAATTTCAGGATAAAATAAACCATAAGTACCATATGTGCTATCATCAGAAGCTTCATCTCTTATCGTTGTTCCGCCAGTTAAACTACCACTAACGATGTTATACTCTGGTGAGAAATTTCTTCTACTTGTATTACCACCTTTGTTTGTTGAAGAATCATCAATTAGTTTTATCACTCCAGGCACACCACTACCACTTAAGTGTAATTCCCAACCACCTCTTTGCAAGGTTTCTCTAATTCTTGCACGATTGAAAGTTAACACTAATATGTCGTCTGCCTCATGTGTACCAAAAGTAAACTTTTGTGTTTGTGGAGGATTAATTAATTGATTAAATTGTCCATATACAGCTGCTGATGGTCTTTCACCAGCGACCCCAACACCTCCGACTGAACCACTACCTTGAAAGTGTCCGTATGCTACACCAAACTGAATTGATGCTGATGCGTTGGATTGTGGATTGAACTTATAAACATCTAAACTATAGTCACCTGTGCTACCACTTTGTACACTTGATGTAGAAAAAGTAGTTATACTTGAAACACCATCTTGGAAAACACCTGATGTTACAATCGAGCTATTGTTTACGATATCTTCTTGATTATCTAAAATTTTAAAAGTTGCCATTTATTAACCTCCATATCCAGTACCAACGCCGGTAGCGGGGTCAAGGTTATCTTTTTCTGGTGAGTCTGGATTTATCGACGCACCCTCAGTCTTATTGACTTGTACACTTACAATTGAAGTTAAGCCTGTATTGACACCTAATATAGAAACTGTTGCTGTTGCACTCTCTGTTATTTTTTGTGCTAATAGCGTAACATTTGGCCTACGTACACTTCTAGATAAAGCATCACCTTGGAAACGAACTACATTAGTATTCGATATAGTGAATACAAATTGTTCATCACCATCTGATGTAGGTGACAATGGTACTACCGCACCACCTGCTACGTTAGAGTTTGTTAAATTAGAAACAACTATACCGGCACCCGTTAATGGGACATCCACTAAGAAACTATTGAAAGTTCTACGATTTGGTATAGCCTCTAATAAATTCATGTTTTCGATTACTGAGCCGTAAGAATCTGTACCATTAGGGTGGGTAACGTCAAAAAGTGTGTAATCCACCTCTTCATCGCTAAGAGCGAATTTTGTAATATTTAATCCCTCACCAGATGATAATAACTCTCTACCTCTCGTAGTGAGTATTGCGTCTACGGTCGTTGTTGAGTTGTCTAAAAATCCCATTTTTATCTCCAAGATTTAATGTATTATAACTATTCAATTATAAATATCTCTAATTAATTTTTTTTGTTTTAATTCTACTTATCGTCTAAAACCTGTAAGTCAGATGTTACACCATCAACTGGTATTGCTACAGTTGGTGCGGTTCTTCTAACTATCACAGGTGAATCCCCATCAATTGTTGTGTCTCGTGTATTTTTAACACCAGCGTAGAATAAATTATTAAAAGCAGTGTTATCTCTGTAATTGGTGTCTAAGTCAGTTTCAACCAATGACCTTGACGAATATAAATTTTCTAAATTATCAGATGAGTAAATGTTACTATTATCAAAATCAGCCGCACTTGTATAGAAATATCTAAACTCACGATTGATTAATGATTTTCTATTGTCAAGTATTATTGAACCAGAAATCTCTTGAAAGACACTATCCGAACCACCATAGCTTGTTGAACCATTCACATAAAGTGTAGGGTCTTCAAGATTAAAGTTAGTTGCAAATTTATACAATGCTGGTTTAGCAACATAATCATTACCTGCTGTTATTGTACTTTCAAAATTAGGAAACTCCGATTCTATTGAAACAATTGATGCACTTGTCTCACTTTCTTGCTCTAAGACTGATACGTTAATTGTATCTCGTAAATCTAATTGTTCTACTGTTGGATTACTTTGTTGTACAGGTGACTTTGGTCTTTCAAAAATATTACTTTCAATTAATGTTCCAAGATTTGCTTTAGCTCTCGCAGGTATAACCTTTCTAAGTTGTTTGAAAATATTTTGGTCGTATTTTTTAATAAGACTCATGTACTCAAAAAAGTTATTGTTACCTGTGTATTTCTTAAAGTATTTATCCGATTCTCTGCTTAACTCACTATACTCCTCAGAGAATACATCTCTTGGGTCACCAATTAATTCGTTAAAATCTAAATTAGCAAATGAAGATACAATGTCATCATTAATAACATCGGTTGGTGAAAAGTATATTCCTAGCTTATTACTATCCAACGGAGATGTATCATTAGAACTATAATCATATCTTTGGGAGACGGATAGATTAGCACCACTACCACTCAGATAATTATCTTCTATACGTATCTTATCAGACATCCTTCTATTTGGCCCATGATTCGGAACTAATGTTTTAGTTTTATCGATTACCGTTTCAAATGTATTCACTCCACCAAAACCTTGAGCACTACCTGATTGTGTATTTGTCTGGTCAGGTTTTACATCTCTAATAAAACCACCAGCTGCTAATGTTGTATTGTCATCAAAAGAGAATCTTCTAGCAATATTTTCATATGATGAAGATGGGGTATTTCCTATATATGATTTAGGTGTAGCAACGTGAACATCAAATCTTTCTTCTTCTAACGTCTCACTCCATAGTCTAAACTCCATCAATGAACCTGATAATTTATTAGCACTAAATGGTGTAGTTGTATTACCACCTATAAACAAATCACCACTACCAGTCCAAGCCGCGTTATATGATTCTGATACCGAAGATGATATAATCATATTAGATTTAGATGCCAATCTTATTCTATCTAATCCACTATCATATTTTTTGACAAATAAGTCATAATTAAAGGTATCATCTATACTATCACTATTCGCAGTTACTCTACGAACTGATACATCATCCCAATAGATTGAAGAAGATGGTTTATTGTTTTCAAATCTTATACCTAATTTTGTAGTATTTGGAAACTTGATTGTTTTTCTAACTTGTATTTGTTTCCATTCATTTTCATTTACACCAACTCGTTGTGAACCTTTGATACCACCATCAAAGTTCGTGTTTTCAAATTCTTGAGTCCAACTCACAACCTCTTCATTACTGTCTAATTCAAATAATGTTAATGAGGCAACTGAGTCAACTAAACTAGCCGATGCTTTACAATAGGCAGAGAATAGATATGTCTGACCCTCACTTACATTTGTTATACTCGCTGAGTTACCAGGAAAGCGGTTCGCATCTGGATTTCTATAAAAGAATGTATAAGATGTATTTGTATCGGAAGTGTTTTCGTGTAATAAACTTTTTGTGCCTGTTCTTGCAAAATTAGAACTACTGACTATTTCTATTCTACCAAACTCTGCACTATTACTACCAGTTATAAATGGTGGGTTAAAAAGTCCCTCATTTGTACCTACTTCGAAAGATGGATGAGGAAATAACTCAGCCTCAATTCTTGATTTTCTCAACATAACAGAATGATACTCACCATCAAATACTGGCAACAATGAAGAGCTTATTTCCTTGTAACCATCAGAGCCAGATAACATAAATGATACTGTACCATTGTTATCAGCTGAACCATTATCTTTTAATTTTATAGCAAATTGGTCATCTTTTTGTACAAGTATTTGGTCGGAGCCAGATACAGACCTAAATCTAAATTCAATAGTCTCAGGCTTAATTCCTTTGCTAGTATCATCCCAAGATGTCTCTACATATTGTGCACCCCTAAAACCTAATGCTCGTGTAAACCTCCTACCAATATCAAAGGTTGCTTTTTGATTATCTAATTGTAATCCACCATACTCTCTAACTCTAAGAATAGAACTTGGTATACCATAACAATTCATGATTGCTCGAAGTGAACCCAAAGTACCTTTTGATTTTAGAATATAAGGCATACTTGATATCAATCTCTTAGTAATCTCTTTGGATATGTCACCTTCAGCTGGAGAGTCTAATGAACCTGATGTATATAATTCATATGAATCACCAGTTAATTTTTGTCCAAATCCAAATCTACTTAGCTCTAATAAATCTTTTCCATCTTGTGTATCCCAACCTAATGATTTAGCGACAGCAAAAATTAGGTCTGTGGATATACCATCTGATATATCATATTGTCTATCAGTTATATCTGTTACGGATTTTATGTACAACCATAATTCGTCAAAGTGTTGACCAACCATGTCCATAAAATCTAAAAATTGTTTATTATCAAAATCAGCTGATATGTGTTCAGGTAATAAGTTTACTAAACGATTTGGATTTTCCTTATCATATAGAGATGCAGAATATATTTGACCTGTCCGTGAAGCGCTAGAACCATACCAATTTGTAAATAGCGATGAGGTCGTGTTTACTGGTAGATAAGGGTCAGCAAACGTTCCTGCACCAGTCTTTGGTACGGAGGTATCTAATCTACTTTCTGCAGAGCTGGTTACAAATGATGAACTTATATTATAAAGATAACTTTCATAACCATCAAAGTTTCTTTTAATTTCTCTAATATTATTTTCATAAGTAATCGCATCAGATTGTCCACCCGATAAAGATACACTAGATGCACTAAGAGCGGTATTGGATTGTATTTGTTCTAACTTGTATTTAAAATTACCAAGTCTTTTTTCAATTGAACTAAAATTAACAAACTCTTCATAGTTTGAATAATCAACATTCATACTAACTGGCTTATCACTACCCGATAAAAACTTATCTAATATTTCTTGTTGTAATTTTTTATCAGCACCAATCAAGTCTTCTTTGTTTTTAGAAATTATTTGTCTTTTTGATATTGGTGATTGTACATTTACTTGGTCAGGTGTAAATAAAACATTTACATTTTCGTCTTCTTGCTCGTAAGGTACTAATTCAACGGTTTCTGTAAGTTGAGGTAAGACTTCCGTTACTACAAATAAACTATCTTTTTCTTCTATTTCATCTGGAAGAGGCTTATAAAGTTTTAAGACTATAGAGTATGGAGAATCAGGAAATAATTCCTTATCAGCTTTTAGATTAGTGATTAGTGTTTTATTGTCATCTCCAAAATTAACATAGGTATTAAGGTCTCTGACTTCATTAGCCTTAAAAGATATTTTAGCATTTCTAAAAATATTCGCAGGTGCTGTACCAACTGCAGGTTCAAGCGCTACATCTTCTTGGAAATCATTCCAACTACTTTCTAATTGTATTTCACCCTTTTGTAAATTTATCTTATTTATTTTACTGACAAAGGGGGCTAGTATGTAAGTGTTTGGGTCATCTACTGGTGTAATAATACCAACCACTTTAATAATTACACTACCTAAAGTATCACCACCTTGTTCATCTTTGCTTTGCTCCTCGTACGATAACTCTAACTCATAAGGTTGATTACTTACAGCTAATCCTAATTCTTGAGGGGTAAAACTATATGTTTCTGCGGGCAGTACATCTTCCATCGGCCAATCTGTGCGAACACCATTAATTTCAAAAATTACCTCTGTATTGGTAGTAAAAAATCCATATACACTTGGGCTTATCTCAATTGTGATATTAGTGGTAGGTGTGACCTGATTGTCAATACCCTCTAAACCTTTTACTTTAAATTGTTTATTAGCCATCTAACTACTCCACAAATATAGCATGAGGTATAGCCACACTACTCTCTAAATCTGCAGCTGGTCTACTGATTCTCAACGCTACACCCAATCTTACATCACCACCATAAATCTCTATGGTAATCTGCTTTTTATCAGTACCTATCGCTGTTAACGAACCTGGTGTCTCACCTTGTATAATCACAGTACCTACACCACCATTTCTACCTGATATTGGGTCATATCTATGTTGTTCATCTTTACCCTTACCATATCTATTTCTATCATACCCAAATATAGTCCACTCATATTCGAAAGCTACATTTTGTGGTTTATTTGAAATACTACCCAATGTTAGTATAATAGGCTGACCTTCTATTGGTCTTCTAAACTTAGTAATCTTATCAAAAATATTATCACCATCTGTTTTTGCACCAATAACATTTTTAATTATTTTGTCATTTTGAAAATTAAAATTATCTTCAACTGGTAAAATATCATCTACAGTCACATTTTTATTTGTACCATTGTTAGTAATTTGTTTGTAGATAAAATCTAAAGATTTATCCCCACTTGCATAAAATGTAGTTGTCTCTTCTAATACCACGAAGCGTGATGTTACGACGATTGGGTCTGTACCAGCTGTATCAGACTCTTCAAACAAGTTACCCTCACCAGTTGGAGGTGTTGGTGGGATTACTTGTTCTATGAAAGAATTGTTTATAAAAAAAGTACCACCCTCCATATATGTTCTTAGAGCTTCTTTATCTGAAATATATACTTTTTTTGAATCGCCAGCTATTGATGATTGAGGGGGTTCATGTAAACTTACACTCTCCTTGAAAGTATATTGGTTATTTCTTTGTTGTAAATTAACAAATGAGTTTATGTATTTAGTATCTTTTATTTTTTGTGGTACTATTCTTATCTCATTTCGACTTGGTGATATTTCTTGTATAAAATATTTTAATTCTTTAACTTGTAAAACCTTACCAGTTGTTTCTTCATGTGATGCGCCATCCATAATAATTCCATCAGGCATGACATGAAAGTCACCAACATATCTTTCACTATTTTCATCGACTAATATGTTTTCATATGAACCAGCCTTTTTTCTTAGAAAATTATACTTAACAACATATCTACCTCTATCATAACCTAACTTACGTAGTATTGTGCCTGTATTTAATTTTACATCTGGCTTTCCTAAAACTTCATTGTAAGTATAATCATTTTTATCAACTATCACACTCTGTATAAAATTTTGTTCTGAATCATGGATAAGAGCTTCCACATAATCATCCTCGCTATCTATAGCAAAGCTTGAAATATATTTATAATCAATATCATCCGTGTCAACAGTTTTACCCGAATATAATATATCAAAATCTTTTTCTTCTAAACGCTGTTCCATTATAAGTCCTCACCATCTACTATAGAATTTAACTCTGGTTTTGTAATTGTTTTTAAATCTGATAATTTAAATCCTCTACCATAAAACTCACCTAAATTTCTAAATTTTCTTTTTAGTCCATCCTCTATTAAAAATCTTGTTTTATCAAATGGGTCATCATTAGTAACGACATCGCTTTCCTCTATACCATCTGGCAAGTCTGTCGATACAACAAAAGTTAGTAGTTCGCTTATGTCCCTATTAATTATATTGTTTAATAAGTTACCTCGAAAATAAATAGGTAAATTATTATCTTGTTTTGATTTGCTTAATTCTAATTGCTCAGATTGTAAAAAGTTTTCATATATTGATACAGCTTGTTCTTCATCAAAATTTATTGTTTCAATACCCTCTAATGGTTCACCAATTCTTTCATATGATAACAAGACATTTTCTGTAGTACGAAAATCATTTTCTGCAGAGCCAGATAATCTATTCAAATATTCTGCTCTAATCTTTTCTCTAAAGTTATTATAGAATAAACTTTTACCTTTTTCAAGTTGGTCTTTTGTGTATGGCATTAGATTGATACCTTAAATGAAAATCCCTCATCAAGTATTAATTTTTGTTCGTCATTAGTTCCACTACCACTCACGACCTGAAATAACAGATTATAAAATCTTTCTGGTTGATAACCATCTAAATCAAGATTAAAAAAGTTACCAGTTGAGTCACAACTAATTCTTGAACCACTACCGAAGGGAACAATTACATCTTCTGTCTCAGCATCTGTGATTGAATAAAATGCTCCATCTCCACTAGCACTACCACTTGGTAAATACTTTACGGATAAATTACTTGGTGTTGAATCAAATGTTTTTGTAGGAAATCTTTCTCTACCTATCACTCTAAACTTAGCTCTTGTTTTCTCCTTGTACTCAGGTCTTAAACCTCTCATATAAACTACTAAGTCCTCAATCTCTGTGCTACTCAATGGTGACAATGAGCCTGTATTCCAAACCGAATCATCATATTCTATTTCAAGTGTTGGTGGATATTTTGTATGAGTATCAGATGAGAAGAATGATAAATTACCCAATCTATCTGTGCTACCCTCATCATCCGTAGATTGTATCGTACCTAAACTTCCACTTCGTTTTACAATAAAACCATTGTTTGGTATAACGTTATCTATCCAATTATTAACGATATCAGTTACATCCATTCTGATATCTTCTGTTTTATGGGTGAGTGATTGAGAAGCTTCAAAGCCACTACCTTCGAACCAAGCTCCACCAGAACCACTAACGTTTGTAATCCAATTAGTTCCGACTGTCGCACCATCTCTAAAATTAAAACTACAACCCTCAGTAGTCGTTGGATTGTCGTTGAGTTTTCCTTGTCCCATATCCCAAGAACCACTTATTGGATGAGCGTACAAACTCTGTGATACAGATAACGCTGATGGTCTCGCATCAAATAAATTTAAATAATAACGAAAAACTTTAGTTGGGTTTTGTGCTGCCAGACGGGCAGGCTTTGTCATGTCAAATTCTACTAAAGCACGAGATACATCTATTGTTGTGCCAGCTATACTGACATCTTTTCTTATCTCTAAAATTTCATCAAGACCTGTGTTCTGACTTCCACTATCTTGATATAATGTTGCGTCTTTTGTTGGAAAAATAAAAAAGTGCATTATGTTACTCCGTAATACCTAATGTGTCTCCAACTACAGTTCCTTTTATGTCTGTGTCGGGAAAACGAACTTGAAAAATACTTGGGTCTAACGCTGTGTAAATTACACCATTTATAGTCGCTGACTCAACATCAAAAGCATTGCCAGAATAACCATCGGATGGTTTGAATTTATTTGTTATTACTATTTGTTGTTTACCTCGTTGACCATCAACCAATGGATTAACAACACTAGAAACTCCATCAACCAAAGATAATTCATAAACTATATCTGAAAGTATTATAGGTTGACCTATCTGCCATTTCGTGACATCAAAGTAATCTTTTACTCTATCGATACATCTTAAGAGAATATCATTTTTATTGAATCCGACTTTTGTCAATATTGCAAAATCTATAGCCACATCAATTATGTAAGCGTCTTTTATATTGATTGCATCGGTAACTAACCTATATTGTGACAAGTAAGTTTTTAAATTTTCTTTAACTGTAGTGGATAGTGGTACTAAATTATTATTAGAATTATATCCAAGAGTATACATATTCATAGCTAATGGGTTAGGAACTCTTGCAGTCAATTGTTTAATTGTCAACCCATTATTAACATCGTCAGTAGTTACCTTTCTATCCAGCTCATCTGTTGGTTTGTTTAATTGGTCATCTTGTACTAAGTGAACTTTAGCTATGTTACCAAATTTGGCTGGTAAAGAATATGCTCTAACAATATAGTCCTCTTTTGTAACCGCTCTTTGTTGTGCTTGATAATATGCTAATGCGTTTTCTCTAACGTCACGAACAGTTTCACCACCACCTCCACCTGTAGCTGGTTTTGGATTAGTAAATGCAAGAGAGTCTTTAGATGCCTGAACTAAAGTTGACGATAAATTTTGGTTATCTATTTCAAAAGTTTGACCACCTTTAAATGTAATGTCTCCACTATTAACGTTATCATCAACTCCACCACCGAAAGCGTATTCAATAGTTAGCGTTGTGTTCGCTGGTGCTAAACCAAAAGTCTTTGTCTTTAAGAAATTACTTGGGTCAAACGCTTGTGTTAAGAAACTTGGACTACCAGGTAAATTAGAACCAACACTATCAGGATTAGGTATAATCTCTTCATCAGGATTATCAGACACCCCTGCACCAAATCTTAAAATTGTTTCATCATTTTCATTAATAAAAGTTGTAAATCTACGAGATGTCTTTTTTAATTTTAAAATATGTGGTGACGTATCTCTATTAAGAACCGATGTTGGGTCATTAGTAGAATTATTTTCAATATCTTCAAATATAGTATCACGAGCTAATGAATCAACCTCATACCATTTATTACCATCACTATCTGTGCATGATAATATTTGTATCACATCAGGATTTTCTAATTTAATTTGTGTGTATTTTTGTGCAGAACCGAATGAAAAGAATTCTTTAGAAATCTCACCACTCTCTGCTTTAACTCTTTTCTTTAATAAAAACTTAGTAGGTGTATCACCATCATTTTCAAATATTGTTGTTATCCTTTGGTCTGATAAGGTATCAAATTTAAAATTAACATCATCTAAGGTTCTAAACGTTGTTCCATTAGTTGATGAATTTACCCTAGCTCCCGCTTTGATTGTTAGGGCATATCTGTAATCAGGTTTACCATTTAAGGCGGGTACGGTTTGAAATACATCAAGAACCACGTTAGATGGTGAAGTTATACGAGGTTTATATCCTAACGATTGTGCTATATTGTAAACATTTCTTTTCTCTTCAGCAAAGGGTAATAGTGATTCTCTAAATTGACTATCTAAATAGTAAGATAAAACATCACCGACATATGATGCCATCTCAATAAACATCATACCAGGAGAAGCTTCGTTAAAATCATTATAGGTGTTTGGAAAGTATGTTTTAGCGTATTCCACTAAACTATTTCTGAAATCATCAAAATCTTTGTTTAGATAATTTATACTTCTAACTTTATTTTTTTTAGTTGTTGTTCTTGCCATTCTATTATCCGTTAAACGTTTAGTAAAAGTTCTCGTTCCTCTGAACTAAGAGCAGGTACGAATTTTATTTTTACAAATACTTTACTCCTATCACCATCTTCTGTTAAAGTTTCAACGCTGTTAATTGTTATATAAGACAACCATTGTGCTACTGCTCTTTTAATTTCAGTTTCAATTTTTATAGGTAACTCATCATCAATCTGTTCAAAACAAATTTCTCTTACTCGACTACCAAATTCAGGCTGTGATACTCTTTCACCAACTTGCGTCAACAATAAATTTCTTAAATTATGAACTGATTGTTCAATAGAAGTTTTTGTTAAAGCAAAGTCATTGAATGAATCACCTTTAAGTGGAAATGATAATCCCACAAATGTATTTGCGTTAAGGTCATTTTGTCTTGCAGACATTACTTACCTTTCTTATTGATAGCTTTCATTAAATCACTATAGTCACGAGTTAATGCTTGAGTCACTGCTTCTGGTACGTCATCAACAGACTTACCTGCTTTTTTCAAAGTATCTATCGCAACCATATCTCTTTTGACTTCGTCTGATTTTCCATAACCCATTAACTCAGCCATTTTTGATGAATCAAATGTTCCACCACCCAATGTTGGATATTCTTCAGTTTGTTTTTCTGATGTTCTCAATCCAACAGTTTCGTTTAACACGTCATTTAGTGCTTTGTTATCTGTGAATTTTTTTTGTGAAGTTTTAATTTGTTTTGGTTGTTCGATAGTTTTAGTCTTTGTTTCATTCATAAATATCTTTTGAACTTCTTTTTTGACTTCTTTACGAACTGCTTCTCTGATTATTTTTATCAGGTCTTTTTTTGTCATTTTAAAACGCCCTCTTTCTTATTTAGACTTCTTTAATAGATTCTTCTTGTTTTTGTTTTTCTTCGGTAATCTCTTTTTTAAAATCTTTTTTCTTACCACCATGATAATCGTAAGCGTGTCCCTCTTCGATAAGAATATCGTTAACGCTAACCCAACCATCTACTGATAAGTCTATAGAACTTTCAACACTATTTATACATTCAGTAATGTGCTCACCTACGTAGTCTGGTGATACAAATATTTCACCCAAAACTCTACCAAACTTACCTGTACCAAATGATTTTAATTTGAAAATACCAGCTTCTAATAATTCTTTATTTCTTGCTTTTGCAGCTAAACCTTTTTCTTTTTCTTTTAAATCTCTTGTACGAGATTCCCAAGTATCGATACCCATGTAACGAACTCTTTTTTTAATTTTAATATCAAAACCTAAATCTATATAACAATCAATGGTATCACCATCAACAACTTTAATTAATTCTGCTTCATACTCACGAGTATCTAATTTTTTTGCCATGATTTTCTCCTATGTAATGTCTTCCAAGTCTTCTTTTGATATCCCTAAATCTACATCTGGTAAATCTAAATCTGGTAAATCTAAATTTGGTACTTTTATATTTGGTACATCTGGTAAATCTAAATCTGGTATTTCTAATTTAGGTAATTTAAAATCTGGATTAGCCGTCATCACTTGTTTATTAAGAAAAGTTTGTTTCGTAATTACCTCAGTCAGTCTTACTATTTTATCAACTAGTGCTTTAGCTTTCGCTACAAACACCGCTGGATTTGCAATTAATAAGACTAATACTTGTTGAATGTCAGAAAATAGTGTCAAAATATCACTTTGAAATTTTAACATCACATCACCTCTTATGGTTGGAACCATTGGTGCTCTTGGGTCACCCATTTTAATTGTACCTACTTTTTTTGCATTTATAAAAACTTCATCTGCTTCTAAGAATATATTTTTTCTACCAGTAATAAATATATCATCACTTTTAATTAAGACTTTTTTTCCCTCAACTCGTTGACCATTTAAGTTTGTGGCGGTTCCTTCAGACATCAGATATATTGAACTATCATCGAAATCAATATTTTGAGAATATAGATTATTCTTAACTTTTTTATGACCTACAACAATTTTTGTTACTGCTTTATTATCATCTGAACCTAAAACAATTCCACCATTAAATCTACTGTTAAAAACTATATCACCCTCATTTATATCAATATGCTTTATGCTTTTATCACGTTGAAATGTATCACCATATTTTTTTAATTCGTCATAACCCGACGTGCCAGCTAGAGCGTTTTCATTCGGTGAATTTTGTCTATTTATTATATCTGTGTAATAGTGTTTATTGTTGAACTCAATAACAGCAACGTGTTCACCTACTAAAGGTATTTGTGTAAAATTAGGTTTTAGACATAAAACGATATCTTCATTTTGACCAAATCCTTTGACAGTCTGTGAATCCTCATCAATAAAGACACCCTTGACACCACCATAAACTTCCTTTGATATTTCGGTTACTTCAAATGCTTCAATTTCATGAAACTCTGTTTGTGCAGATTGTATTCTATCACTTACATATTTATCTAAATCAGCGTTATATTTCGCTAAATTACCATCACGCTTTGTTCTCTTATCTGGAAATAATTGCTTATGATATGCCATCTGGTGCTTTCATATCATCAATCCTCGTGTGAATTTTATCTGATTCTTGTTGAATATCTAAAACAGTGTCCTCTATGTTTGATAAGAGTTGTTTCTTTTCTTCTTCAGATAAACCAAACTCATCCTCACTACCAGCCTTTTGTTCAGTAGAAATTAACCTCTGAACGATTCCAGCCATCTTAACAAGTTGGTCATCATTCTTAACATTAATTTCAAGATACTCCTTTATCATAGGAACTATCTGAACAGCCGTGTCACCATCTTTAATAAATTGCACGAGCTCTTTAGTTAGAACTTCTAACTGTTTTCTGTTAAATTCTGTATTATCGTATATATCTTTGAATAGTGAGGAAAGAGATTTTCCATCAAAGATTTCGTAATCTATAGCCATGATTTACCTATGTGTTGTCAATTATAAATATATAAATCAAAAAAAATACTAATATATAAATATATATCGTGAATTTTTATTTATCAACCATATAGTTATTATAGAGGTTACTCGGTTCTTAAAAAATCGTGTGACCTTTTTTTTTGTTAACTAACGGGAGAAAACCATGAAGGAAGTCGTAACAATGGTCAAAGGATATGTAGATGACTTAGCTCATCTATTAATGTCTTTTGTGGCTATAGGTGCTGTATCTGAAGTAATATTTGGGTCTGGTATCTTTGGCGTCAACGTTATAGGTAACCTCACATCCATCATTAATAAGTTCGGCGAGTCAGGCTTCGCTGGGCTTGTCGCCTTATTGGTGTTGGTGGGTTTATTTCGCAAGTAGGACGGAATAGCTCTACATTCCTACAATCAATGTAGGGCAATAAAAAAGGGAAGTGAAAGCTTCCCTTTTTTGTTTTCTGAGCCATCTGTCAGATTCGAACTGACGACCTGTTCATTACTAATGAACTGCTCTACCAACTGAGCTAAGATGGCGATGTAGCCCGTAGGGGAATCGAACCCCTGTTGCAGGAATGAAAATCCTGAGTCCTAACCACTAGACGAACGGGCCATTTATTATTGAAATTTTCTTATCGTTTCATATTCCCAATTAAACCAATCTAAAACTTCTACTTGTGATTTATATACCTTTAACAATTCACTTTTTCTTTTTATCATATCGTCATCTAATTTTTCACCCCTACCAAACACCCATAGTTTCTCAGGTCTAAGGTGTGACAATACATCGTGACAAGCTCTATGTCGCGGGTGTCCATATTCTCCATCGGTATTGTGTGTTACTATCTTGGTATATTTTCTTTCCCTTAAAACTCTCAGTAGTTCATATATAAGTTTTTCCCTATAATAATCCTCAGCACCTTTGAAGCCAGTCCAATGTTCGTATTCGTGAATACCGATAAACCTCATACTATCTAAGAACTCTCTTCTTCTTATATCATTCTGATACTCATCTAATACTACAACTTTATATTCATCTGGATGGGATAGTAATTCAGCCCCACCAAATAACGCCTCATCATCAGGATGAGCAACAATCATTATTTTGTCAATCACAGTACAATACCTCTATATTATTGTGTTCTTGTAAATAGGAAGCCGGTATGTCTGAAGTGATATCACCATAACATGCTTTCTCTAAAATATCTTTCTTGTGTTTACCATTAGCTAACAGATAAATTTGTTTAGCTCTCATAATACTTTCTATCCCCATAGTCCAAGCATGAGTTGGGACATCATCAATAATATCAAAGAACCTACTGTTATCCTTACGTGTATTTTCTGTTAACTCCACTTTCCTTGTAAGAGAATCTCTTGGTGAGCCTGGTTCATTAAATGCTATATGTCCGTTAGTACCAATACCAAGTATTTGTATATCTATACCACCATTGTTCTTAATGATGTCATCATACCTTTCATTCTCAGGGAAATAACTATATCTAAATTGTTTATATGCAAATAAGTTTTCTTCCATGAAGTGTTCATATGATTGTGGATGGTTGTATGGTAAGTCGGCATACTCATCAAGATTAAATGTATATACCTTTTTAGAATCCCAAGTCTCATCACGCATGTATTTATATATACCAAGTGGTGTAGAACCAGTTGCTAATCCTAATGTAAAATGTTTTGTTACAGAATTAAAGTTGATAGCATCTCTGATTTGTTCTACTACCCACTTAGACATCTCATCGTAATTTTTATATTTATTTATTTCTATCATAACAATCTTGTGGAGCTGACAGGAATCGAACCTGCGACCTCCGCAGTGCAAGTGCGGCGCTCTCCCAACTGAGCTACAGCCCCATAGCGGCTAACCTTACGTCGCCATATTTTTTTCTAAATCTATTAGATGTTCATCCTCATATGTTTTTAAAATCCTTTTAACTAATTCATGTCTTACAGAGTCTTCTCTATCAAACTCCATGTGATTTACACCTTTTGTACCCTTGAGTCTGAACCACGCATCATAGAATCCACTCTTCTCGTAGTTCGTCACACCATTGGTCTTGTACTTATCACATTGACTCATATCACCTTGTATAATCATCTTACACTTTTCTGATATACGAGTCATCAAGGTCTTTATCTGCATCGGTGAAACATTTTGTGCCTCATCGAGTATGACATAACAATTCTCTAAATTTACTCCACGTAAAAAATTCAATACACTAATCTCAACCTTACCATCGGATAATAATTTTGTAGCTTTATCCTTACCAACAATCTTATCTAATATGGTGAAAGTTGATTCGTTATATTGTTGAATCTTTTTATCTAACTCACCAGGTAGGTATCCTAACTTATCCTCGTTACCAACATCCACAGTAGGATTGATTATGATTAATTTATCATAGCCTGTCCCACGTCTTAACACATCTTGTAACGCTTTATAAACAGAGATGTAGGTTTTACCTGTACCAGCTATACCATGACATAAAACTAATTGCGTTTGGTCTTCACTTATTATGTCATAAAATATTTTTTGATTCCGTGTCTTAAAACTAATGTTGTTCACAATTTTGGGAATCGCCCCAATCGGTGACTTATAAACCCTTGTTTTTTTTGCCACTATCTTTCCCCTCTTTTATCTGTAACCTCTCAGGTAGTATCCAAGTAGAATCTACCTTTTCCTCTACAGGTGGTATGTAATATGGAACAGTATCGCCAGTCTCTTTAGGTGGTAACTCTGTTCTAATACCAATTCGTTCTTCGAAATTATTTAAAGAATCTTCTAATGTGCCATTGTAATTTTTTACGAGTATAACTAACGCTAAAACGCAATGGAAATAAAACCAACCCATTAAAATATACTACCTGTATTCGATGTATCAATCTCACCATCTTTTGAAAACTCCTCTAACATATTAGCGTAGAATTTTTTCATTGAATTAATGACACGAGTTATATGTTGAGTGTTACTGCCAGTCATCTCACGTATCATAATGTATAACGCTTTTTTATTAAAGTTTTCAATATGTGCTCTCTTCCTAAACAACTCTAATACAGAATCTGCAACTAAAATATCTTTTTGTCTATGAAAGATATTTGTAAGATTGTTATCCCAATAATCTAACATCTGTACAACGAATTCACTATTGAACTCACTATTTTCTACATCTGCTGATTCTGAAAATACATTCCGTTTGTAATCTAATTTTACAATGTCATCATGTATCTTCATCTTCTTATAATTATTATTGTTATTAAGAATCAGATAATTTTTCCCAACAACAGAAAAATAAGAAAAAGCTCTACCTTTACTTGGTTCATACTTTGGCATCTGCATAACCAAAAATGAAACAACCTCATTCTTTACCTCTTCAAAAGGATAATCAAAATAATAAAACTTAAACGTGTGGATTAAGTTTTCTGCCATCTTGCAAAATGCTGCGTGAACCTCTTCTGCATAAATTTTATTTTTTTCTGCAGGATTCGATGATTCATTGTATCTAATAATTGCCTCTTGCACTGGCGTTCCAAAATATACTTTACTTTTTTTACGTCTCTTCTTCTTAACAACTTTAACAGGTTTCTTCATTGCGTTTATTTTTGCTTGTTGTTTACTTGGCATTGCTAGCATTTTCTCCTCTTAGGGTTTCTATGTTCTGAATTACTTTATTTATTTGTGAAAATTTTTCACCAACTTCATCATCGGATTCAAAATAACCTTTATCATCTATCTCTTTCATTTCTATCTGCACCTGAGTCATTTCGTTTTCTATATTTACTATCCAAGTTTCTAAAGTCTCAACTTTTCTTGTTAAGTTAAAAGTTGTGTAAGCAAATGTTACAGCTATACAACTCATTATTATTTCAAGTATCATTATTTCTCTCCAAACAATTCATCAAAAAGGTCTTTTGATTTTTTAGATAATTGGTCTGACGTTTCTTCCATCGTTACTGCTTTTTTAATGTTTTCAACTTTTTCTTGTACCTTAACCTCTTCTTCAACCTCACCACGTTTGAATTCGTCATACTCAATCTTAGTAGCCATCATATCTGCTTGATGTAAAACATATGCGATGTTTGACTTCAAAGCCCAATCAGGATTATAAGACATATAGTAAGACTTATTTGCATCCTCGTACATACCATCTGCTAATCGTAAACCTATGTATTCATTCTCTGACATTGGAATCTGAAACTGATTAAGAATGTATACTGCTCTATCCGTAACAGTCATGTATTGTAAAGCACCATTGTGTGTGAATATCTCACCACGATTCTTTCTATGCCACTCTGATTCTTGTGGTACATAATAATCTTTATCCATATCACCAACCTTACCTAAGTCGTGATGTAGAGCTGCAAAGATAACTTCTTCGACATCAAAGTTTATCGTAGCTCCCTCTGCACTCCAAAGGTTCATGACTTTGAGAGCACAATCAACAACGTGTAAGACGTGTTCAACATAACCACCAACGTGAGCATAGTGAAAATGTTCTTTAGCACTCGCTGGAGCTATACACATCCTATCCTCAAAGTAGTCATACATCTTGTTTAGTTTTTCTAAACGTTCACCCTCAAAGGTATTGGAAACAAGATTTCTTAATTGCTCCCAATTCTTTTGAATCTGTTCAGGTGTTAATTCTTTCATTTTATAACCTCGTATCTATTTTTAGTGAACCTAATTGTAGGCTCGGTTCTTAATTTGTTTCTATATCCATTAAACCCTATTCTTACACCCCATCCCATATAGTCTAATATTTCTTTTTTTGTTGCTCCACCTCGACTATGAATATAGTTTAAAATCTTTTTATAAGAATCTGTTTTATCTTTTAAAATTGGTAAATTATTAATGACCTCATTAAAAGAATGATTAAATTTATGTATAGCGTTTTCCCATTTTGAGTTTTCAAATCTTAGTAATGACATTTCTGAATATTGATTTCTGAAATCATTATCATCCAATACTGTATTCATCAACTTAAGAAAACTATCTGAGTCCGTATAATATATTCCAGCATAATCTGCTAACTCATGGTAACTATCATCATCCGAAAACATATAAGGAACACCCACACTCATACCATCCGTAGCTGATACTGCCCAACCCTCATACTTCTGTTTACAACAAACACCAACCACACAACTTGAAAGTTTTGAAAAGTAACCAACCCTATCAAACTTTTCAACTGTCATATAATCTTTTTGTTTCTTCTCAGCCAACGGAACCCATACCTCAAAATCTTGTCTTTGCTCCCACAACTTATCCATCTGTTCTAAAAACCAAGGATAGTTTTTATAGGTATGTGGTCTGTGATTATAAACAATAATCTTTTTATCCGTGGTTTGTTTTTTATACTTTGGAGTTTCCCATCCAAGATAATGTGGTTCAAGAATATTATCTAATTTAGAAATCACATCATCATTAAAATATTCTTTTGCATTTTTAATTATTAAATCTTTTTGTGCTTGTGTATTCACACCACATTTTTCCATTTCCAAAAGACCAGTAATGTTATATGACAAGCCAGTTTTATAATGATAATTTGTAATCTCTTTTAATTCTGTCCAATGAGTATAACCGATAAAAGATGGTCTGATATTTGTAGTATTTTCAAATAAACATTTTAGATTACCTGTATGCTCTGGTAAATGAGAATACACAATATCATAATCAGAACTTTTCCAATCTATAGCCTTGAAAACATCTTGAAATGGAAAATCCATTCTCATCGAATTTGGATATCCTAAGAAAGCATTCTTTAATGGTAATTGTTCGGTGTTAGAAAATTTTAAACTATTTACAAACTCAGGCACAATTATCGTGAAATGTAAATCATTTCTAATTTTATTTAACTCTCGAATGATGTTGCCAAGGACAACGACGAAAGAATCTTTTTCCAAATCTTTTAGGTATGTGATATTTGGATATACAAGTATCTTGTACTTATATTCTTTGTCGTTGTCCGTTACATCTGTGAATTGAAATATATTCAATTAAGCCGCCTCAGTTACCACTTTAGCTTTTACTTCATTGTACTTTATCATTCTACGTGCTCTGACAACACTATCTGGTTCGTTAATAACCAAAAGATATTCACTCAATCTGAGGACACCCATTCTTTGATTATGATAAGAACTCATAGCTCTGCAGTTTTTATCGAAATCAAATTCATCACCAAGACCCTCTGCTTTAAAAGCCTCATCTCTCTCTTTATCGGTCATCCTTATCAATTCCATATCTGATATGATGTGTCCACCAACTGGCGAGGTTAACAACTCTTTACCATCTATGTCCTCACCATTGTTAATTTCAAGATTTTCTGAAATGACATCTCTACTGAAAACTCTCTTTAAACTTTCAGCCTGTGGTACTATACCAATTGATTCAAGATAATCAATATCTGTTATACTCTTAAGAAAGTCTTTTCTTGTAGTCAAGAATGCGTTTTTAGAATTAACTTTAGAACCTGAACGGACATTACGACCAAATGGTGTCAAGTTATCATCATCATCCTCTTGTGCTTCTTTATAATACTTTACGTATTCTTCCATAAACGAGATGGAGTCTTGGATTACGTATCCATTGAAGTCCAAAAACTTTCTCATTGTAAGAAGTTGTTGAATCATCTGTCTTGAAAGTTTGATTGGTGCACTTGAGGATGAAACCAAATCATAAACATAATCTAATCCATCGATTACATTTTCTTTGAAATCTTCATCAAACATATTAGCGTATGCGTTAGTGTGATGATATCTTTCAATTAACTTGGCATCCGTAGAATCAACTGGTGTTTTATCTGTAGACATAAAATCAGAGACTAACATCATGTATGCTAATCCCTCTAACTTTACTTTCTCCTTATCAGGTACAAGTTCAATTAATGGATGATAGTTACATCCCATTGGTTTAAAGTTTACACATTTAGGAGAAGAGTAAGACTTCCACCAATCCATAATCTCACTTGACTCTGCGTGATGAAGCTGGAGTCTTGTTTTGGCTGAAGAAGTATTAACCTCTCTAAAATAGTGTTCACATTCTTCCTTAGAATAAAAAGGAAGTATCGTAAAGTTAAAATTATTTTTGTAAAAGTGTGTATCGAGGATATCAGATTCAGTAACGCTAATACCATATCCATCACACTTTTTGATTATATCTGATAGATACATTTTATTGACTTTAAATCCACGAACCATTACGTCATTCTTCTCATCGTGAATCTCTGGCAATCTATCATCATAAAACCATAAGTCTTGTTTAGAATCAATAGGAGCGATATCAAGTGGAAATCCTATCAAACCCCATAACCTGTGTTCAACATTACATGGTTCTAATACAACCTTACCATTAGGATACTGAACGAGATTAAAAGTACCACTCTCAATCCATTGAGAATTGCTGGGTAAGCGTTTTCCATTCTCATCTACGTTTACATCCCAACCCCAATGTCTACCACCATGATGCGCGGTAGTTTTAAGGTTAGTGCTTGAATACTCTTTAGGGTCTTGACCACTTCCTGGTTCAGAAAAGAGGCACTCCTTATTGTATTGTTCCAATAATAATTTTGGACTTATACTAAAAGAATATGACTTCCAAGTTGGATGAGCTGATATACCGTTTAGAGATACACCAAATATTTTTTCTATATGTTTTTCTACTTCGAAATTAGCTCTTAACGTTGAACGCCTCTCGTTATATATTTGATATTCTTCATCAGTTAACCAATCTGGCGCTTCTTGTTTTATTAGACGGTCGAGCTTAACCGTTCGTTGTTGTTTGTTCATTATGAACCTCTTTTATTAGTTTGTGTGCGAAATACTTATGGTGATTTCGTAAAACCATATCTATATTAAATATAATATTATTTTCTAAAAACATAAAAAAAATTACCGACCCACTTCTCCTAAATATTTTTTCTTAGTTTCTTCCCAACTTGTATTTAAAATATCGCCGTAGAATAACTTCTCTGGCTTTATCTTATTTTGCTCTAACAACTTGGTGTATCTTCTTATTGCTTTTGGTTTCCACCATCTTTCGATGTACTCTATATTTTCATCGTACTTCCTTTTCATAACCAAATCTTTTTCTTCTATCTCACCTCTAAGGAATGGTCTACCATTCTCGTAGATGTCAGCGAAGTAAATTCCACGTTGAAATCCATGTTCAAAGGTTTTAAGTTTTAAACCTAACTCATCGTAGATTAATTTTATAATTTTTTGTTTCACACCTGTAGCTGGACCTGATACACCCTCTTTAGATGTAGTAGCCTTTTTATATTCTTCTGACTTATTCTTTTTAATCCATTCATGCCAAACATCGTAAGCCGAGTCATCTGGCTTCAAACTTATTCTACCTGATGATTCTCCTAATGTTTTCCAATGTGGAATACCATTATACATAGAGTGTATACCATATAGTGATGTGGTGGATAATCCGACCAGCGTTTGATTATATAATTTTTTCCAAGTATCACGAACAACCTTTGATGTAACCATAGCTGCTACTAACTTACCACCTAAGAAATTAAATCCTAATGGTTGAACACAACATATGGTTGTACCGATTGATGTATGATTTAATTTACCATCCTTAAATTTATTATCCTTAGTCCAACCGATATACTTGTCACGAGCGCCTAATGATGTAACATCAGAACCTAAACATATAAGACCTAAAACTTTATCTGTATTTTTATCTTTGACATAGAACTTTACGTTTCTGCCAGGATTAGCAGTAAACTCCATTGTATGAATTAATCTTCTTAGTATAGTCCAATTGTCACTATCTTTAGGATTACCCTGCTCTACAACTTGTATGATAGGACTAATCGCTTCTATCTCTTTTATGGTTTGTTCTTTATTATAGATGTCGGATGGCATCCATATTGTGTTTTCTAATATATCAAACTTGGAAGCTTTTTGTAACATAGCGTAAGAGTCCTTATTGAACTCTTCCCACTTTTTGTATAGGGTGATTTCTTGAACCGACATTGATTTAAGAAAATTCATATTATCTACGAATTTCTTTTTTTCAAGCTCGTAATCAAACTCTTCTACATCAAAGAATTTATCAAACATAAATATATAACCTTTTTATCATACCTAAATATACGAAATTATTTATCAATTGTCAAGTATTATTTTCCTGTCTGCGACTAAATCTGTTTTGACAATCTCAGCCTCTGTAAATTTATAAGGCTTAGTGTTAGGTGATTCTAATATATCGATACGATTTACCCATCGTGCAGCCATCGTATCCCTAACTTGATAAATACCATCTTTACCATCAGTACCTTTTAAGAGTATAAAGTCACCATAATCCAGCCAACCGCCCCACCTTTTCAAAAGATTTCTACTAACCGCTATGAATTTGTACTCAGATGCGTTGTGAGTTTTTATGCGCGTTCCATCCGCGAGAATGTTCGGTGTAGAATCTGTCTGACGAGGTACGGGTTCGTACATTGTTACTGTCACTTTCATACCCTCTGTTTCGTACTTGTTGAGATTTTCTGCCAGTCTTTTATTTTCATCTAGCAGACTTTTAATCTCAATATTTTTATCACTTAAGAATTTTGTTGAAACAATACCATTTGCGTAGGTGACCAAAATTAAGGTCATAAACATCATACTGTATTTATTCATATTTTTACCATTCCTTGTTCTATTATAAGTATTCGTTAAAAATTAAAAATAACCAAAATTTGTGGAGCTGGTGGGAATCGAACCCACGTCCAAATACCTCCAAAAATAAAGTCATTCACAACTTAGTTAGGTTCCAAATGCGGTAGTTACCTACAACCCACCATGGCCAGTTTACAGATTGACGACTGGTAGGGTTTATTGTCTTCCTACGATGACGATCCTGTCCATCTTATTTTATAACCGAGCGTGGACTAACTCAGTATCTTAAGCGTAAGCGTAAGATTGTTGAGAGGTACGAGCTGGTTCAACAAAAGTGTCAAACATCATCTCTGAATTAGCTAGGTGCCAATCCACCTTCAACCCTTGTAGCGATTTATCGCCATTTTCAATTGTGAGTCTTTTGTTACGAGATATACTCAATCTCTGTTGCACTTTATTTTCAAATAGCATATGTCGAAACCGTGTCAGCCCCAATCTTCTCCAACATAACCATCAAAGGGATTATCAAGGTTCAGTTCTATTAATTGTTCTTTAACTTCGTGAACTAAATCCCAATTCTTTTCTTCTATCGCCTCGTCTAATTTATCGAGAACTTCTTGTAAATCCATGAAATACTTCCTTGTAAATATTCTAATAAAATTGTTAATGTAAACATACATAACAATATCGACAATAAGATTAAAGTCATAGCTGTTATTAACACAGCTGTGATTAATTCTCTTATTACGTATAAAAACTTTCCCATAACCTTAAGTATCATAGACAACATTTTTTGTATTTTTTTCCATAGTGGCATCATAATTCTTCTTGTTCTAGTTGTAATGATTCTATCCGATGGGAACAGAGCCCAATACTTTTCTTCCGTATAATATTTTTTTCCGACTTTTATTGTTTTCTTTGATATCACTCTTTTCATTACATACAACACTTTTTATATTTTTTACCACTACCACAATGACATAGGTCGTTACGTCCAATTTTAACTTCTTCTCTTATTACAGTTAAATCAATTCTTCTATCCATACAAACAATACCATTAAGATGGTCTATTTCATGCTGAACACAAATACTTTCAAGTAATCTTATTTCAGCATCATTCTCATTCTGCTCTTGTTTTTCCCAACTACCTTTACCGTCAATTGGATTACTCTCGCCACTAAAATATAATTTACCATCTTCTTGTTCGGTGGTCATAATTACATTTTTAAATCTTTTAGTTTGTACTGATTTTTTTGGAAACGATAAACAACCCTCGTAATATGGAACGTCTCCCCACTGTTGAATTATTTTTGGATTAATTAAAATTATAGGTTCACGAACATTAACCACAGCAACACTAGCATCGATACCCACTTGATTAGCCGCAAGACCAATTCCGTCTTTTCTTTTATTAAGAATCCTGAATAACTCTTCCGCAATTTTAAGTCCTTCATCTACTGTAACCTCTTTTAATTTTTTATTTATATATGGATTATTTTCTTTTAAACAATTAATTACTTGTTTCAATTAAAACCTCGGTGTGTTATTTTCATCTGTCATTTTATAAGCAATATAACTTAGTAAACATATTACCATAAATTCAAATAACATTATTCTTCATAACCTTATCTGTTAAATCATCAAAATTTTTTCTAACGAGTTGTAGTTTATCAAGTGCTACACACACGTCGGTAAAAGCTTCACTATACTCCTCTTCAAGTTTCTGATTGTACCACAAGTTATCCATAGCGTGCACTGCTTCTAATATGTTAGCACTTAAATCTTGAAAATCTTTTTTTAATTGTATACGTTCTCGCTCAAACACCTAGCCTCCAAAATTATGATTTAAAAAATCTTTTTGTTTTTTGATAGCTTTTTTTAAAGCTTGTTTCTTCTCATCGTGTCGGTCTAATAGTATCTGTTCTTGAGTTCTACGTTTGGTTTTTACCTTAGCTTTAGTTACTTTAGTGGGTGGTAAAGTTCCTTTTAATTCAGGTTGTTCTTTACCTCTATGAAACACGGTTCCATCTTTATCCACAAACTCATTCATAAAATGCCAACCAGCTGGACGGCCTGATGATTTCTTTTGTGGTGCATCGTCAGGAAATCCTACTGCTAGTTGAACACAATATGCACAAGTAACCTTATGAGCTTCGGTATCAACCTCGACCCAGCGACCACACTTATGACAATCTAGCAACTTCATCTCTCTTCCTTTTCCAATTCTTGTCTTGTATTTCAAGAATATGTTTACAATATGTTTTACGAAATTTACGACGATACGTAAAAGCTGGACAATCACAAGCCCATTCTAACCTACTTCGGTCAAAACGTATATCGTACTTCTTACCTTTTATCTGATAGTGTTCCCAACCATATTCGTCAATAAGAACACCATCAAATTCATCGATAATCTTTTGCAAAAGTTTATGCAATTTATATATTACCTATTACCATAAGTAGTCCGAACACAAAAAATATCCACAACATCGTTAAAAATTCTGCAACACGATACCAAAATAATTTCCAAGTCATACTAACTCCTTATGTTTATCAAGATAATCACGTTCTAATTCATCCATTAGATTTAATCGATTTTCATCAGACATATAAGATGATTTAGTAGGTTTACCAGCATAATACATATCTACAATCTTAATCTCATTAGTAATAGAACTCATAACATATTCCACTTTTAGTGGAGCTAGTTTCATTTCTTTTTCAAATACATAAGTCATATTTTATTCCTTTATTTAACACCTTAATATACAACATAAAACCTATACGTGTCAAGCTTTTTTTTCATTTATTTTAAATAATTTGGGCCTGTCCAACAATACCAATCAGTTTTCTCGTAAAAAATATTACCTCTTGACCACTTAGCTGGTGAAGCCCAAGAAGCTGGTTTGAAGGTATCACCTCTTGTGTAAGGAATATTTTTATGAACACCATCGGTCATAGCAACAAATCCCCAAACTCTTCCTGATTGTTTTCCAGCAATCGTCTGTTCTAAGACCTTGATAAATTTCTTACCATTCTTAAAGTTGATATTGAATTCTTTATTAAAACCACCCCATTCTTTATACTTTTGAATTATATTCTTTTTTAGATTTTCAAGAGCTATGTTCATATCTTCATTTGGATTGTTAGGGTCTATTAAATTTTCTACAACCTTTTCTTTTTTCTTTGGTTTTGATAAGCTTATCGGGTCAGGAGCGATTCCATTGATAAAATTAAAACTCATTATATTATATTTCCTTTACTTTTCATACCTTAATATACGAAAGAAATACTATACTTGTCAAGCTTTTTTTTATTTTATTTTTATGCCTCCGCGGCTTGGGGGGTCTGTGTCGTCTACAACTATTTCTTTTTTTATTTCTTTATCTAACTTTACTATCTTATCTTTTTTATCTCTCTTTAGAGTTTTATTCTTTGCATACATATCATACATTCTTCCGATAGAATCTTTGTCCCTATCCTCTCTTTCAATCATATGATTAAATGCTAAGACTAAAGATAATGCTAATGGGTCGAACACGAATATTAATACAAATATAAAAAATTTAACAACTGTATCTATGTCAGTTTCGAATGCTCGTGCGAGATAAATTGCTGGCCCAACATCAACACCTGTTTCAATTAAACTTAGTTCTAAGTCAGATATGTTTGATTTTATGTCAAGTATATTTTGATTTACTTTTTGTATTTGTGGATTATAACTTTCTCGAAGTTGTCTTCTAGCAGTTCTATAGTTCTCAGGTAAATCGTTTACCTGTTCATCAAGTTCTTCTTTTAAGAAAACCTTATCTTCTTCTAATTGCTCTAACCTATCTTCTAGTGCTAGAAGTTCGGTAGATTGTTTTTCAAAGCCTATTGTCGCTCCTTGATAAGCGTTAGATAGATATCCGAAGATACCTGCGGATGTTATAAGAACCAAAACAATAACACCGATTGTCATATAGGTTCTTAATATTTTATTCACATCATTCCAAAATCTATATAAGAAAGATGCGGCAACTAACTTACCAAATTCTAATGAACCTGCCATTACAATTACTGATAGTCTAGCTCCTGCGAATAAACTTGATAATCCGAATACACTAAAAAATGCGGCGCTACCTGCAACAAGAGCTGCTGATAATCCGACATAAGTTTTTAGGTTTTTACTTCTTTCCAATCTGCTTCCAATATTTTATTACATATATAATAAGTATCTCCGTTCAAGAGAACGGCGTCCGCTAGGGTATAGAGTTTTTTAAGCTCTGATGGAGTATTTACTAGGGTTGTAACCTTATTAGCCGACACCGTTCCAAGAACAACATATCTGTCATTATTAGCAGATATGATTTTCATTAAGAGATTTTTACAGAGTGCTTTTTCGGTTTAGCTGGCTCTATCTTTGGAATCTCGATGGATAGTAATCCATCCTTGAATGATGCCTTTATACTTCCACCATCTAATAGTTCTCCCAACTCAAATTGTCTTTTGAATGAGGAGTGTTTTAATTCTCTACGAATTACTTTAGCTCCTTGGTCATCAAACAATCCGTGTTTATCTCCAGCGATAGTTAGGACACCATCTTCTACATCTATCTGTAAGTCCGCCTTATCTAAGCCAGGTATCTCTGCAACAACACCAACTTTATCATCATACTCGTAGACATTTACTTTTGGATATGCAGTACCTTGCATTGGATTAACACCAATATTTTTAGCCATCTCAGGAAACTGAGCTGATACTATTTGGTCAAACATTTTATCAAATGGGGTTAAGAAAGAATCCCTATCAATCATAGGGATGCGATTTAAAACGACTTTAGTCATTGTACTTCTCCTTGTTTACTTTTAGTCAAACAGAGATTGATTCTTGCGACATCTAATCTCTTTATTTTATCGACCTCACATGAGCGCCGAATCATTAATAAATATAAGGGGTAGTCATTTTTAAGTTGTTAATATAGTGAGAACTAAAAATTGTTCTACCCCATTATATTTTAGAGCGGGATAACAGAACTGCCCTGCTCCTTCTTCGATGGTATCGAAGCGTATCTCTCTTGATACTTCTCCCGCAGATGTTTGAAATTTAAAATTTCAAATTGTCAAAAAACATTTGCATCTTATTTCAGACACATAATATAAGTATAATGGAATTTTCCAAAATACAATTTTTTTTTCTAATCAAATATATTTACGGCGTCGCTCACTTGATTCACTAATAAAGTTATTGTAACTCCAAGTGTAGCACCATAACCAAAATATAACCATTTGTTTTCGAACCAACTTGGCTTTACTAACTTAACTTTATCTTCTGTAAGTTTAAGTTGTTCGTTAGTTAAAGTTAGCTCTTCGTTCGTAAGTTTAATTTCTTCTTCGAGTGTTGTTATCATAACTGCTTTTAAACTATCTTGATAAGATAACGAGTCCACCATATTTTCTAAATAGATAAAATCATTTTCTAAATTAATTACCTCTTCATCTGTAAATGTAGTTTGAGATAATCCTACTGATAGGAATAGTAGTATTAAAAATTTGTTCATATTAATAACCTCTTAGTAACGTATCTAATTCTGCCCATGCTTGCATACCCATGGAAAAACCAAACAATACTTTTAAAAGAAAAAACCCTGCTGTTAAAATTAGAATCATCTCAACAACATCAAATATTTTTATAACCGTTTTATGTTCCATTATTTTCTACGAGCTCTTCTCTTTAATGATGATGCAGCTTTCTTAGCTGTTTTCACATTAGGCTTTTTCTTTGGTGGTGTCTTTACAGCTTTCTTAACTTCAGCTTTCTTTTTCTGTACTACAGCTTTTTTCTTTTGTACTACTTTTTTAGCCTTGGTAACTTCTTTGACTTTCTTATCAATTTTTTTAACCTTAGCTTTTTTCTTAGCAGTAGCTTTACCACTTAAACCTAAAAGACCTAAGATAGCAAATACTATTTTGAATAATGATTTCATATCAACTTCCTGTTTTAATTAATTCTTTCTATTACTTCAGATTTAGAGATTGCACCTGTAAACCTGCTTACTTCTTTATTACCATCCATAACTACAGTCGTTGGTACTGAACGTATACCAAACTCGGCTGCTTGTTCACCATCTTTATCAACATCAATAAACTCAATGTTATATCCCTCACCGGCTAATTCTTTCATTACAGGTTTAAATACTTTACATGGCCCACACCACGTAGCACTAAAATATTTTAATGTTTTCATTTAATCACTCTTTCTAAAAATGTTCCTTCGATAAAATGTAATCTGCCTGTTAAGTCTTGTACCTTAATCTTTTCATCACGTTTAGCATAGCTCTCATACATTTTAGGTAAAAGAACAATATCATTTTTATAAAGCATACCATTCACACCAGGATAATCTTTGGTAACTCTTAGCTTAATGTTTTCTTCTCTTCTTACCACCTTGACCTCTATATTTTTTAACAGTCTTTTTCTTTGTACCTCGACCAGCACCTTGTCGTGTTTTTTTACGTGAGGTATTTTTTCTTTTATTATCGGATGTTACAACTCTTGCCATTTTAAATAAGTATTCCTAATTGATTGGAAACATAAAATATTTTTTCCATATTAGAATTCCATGTACACTCAGATATATTATTAAGTATATTCTTAGCTTCAGTAGAAGTAATCTTTCTTTGATAAATTTCACCATCAATACCGAATGTTGATTTATCTGTAAATGCCATATTATTAAGAACTTCTCTAACTTTTTTAAAATTTAAATATCTCTCGAATGTACTACCTAATTTATAATTTGATTTATCAGCTAACACTAAATAATTAGCGTAATCTGACCATTTGCTTTTTTTCATTTTTTTCTCCAGTTTATTATACGCGGGATGGGAAAGGAAAAAACCCATCCCACGTTTTGTTAATCTACTTTTTCTTATAAGATGAAAGTAGTTTATTTAATCTTCGTGTTAAGTTACTAACATCTTTACCAGCTTTTACCTTTCGGTTAATAACTTCTTGATAAGATTTAAAAACAATTTCATTGTCTCTTGTAGCCATATTAGACTCCTACGTTATTTGATTCAATTTTCTCTTCATTAAACAACTCATCAGAAGAACCATCATTGATGTATTTCTGAACTAACTGCTTAATAAAAACTCTTTCACTATCAGTTCCACCATCGTCCGAATATTGAGGATAGATAGTCACCTCAGCAGCCTCATCAAGATTGAAACCATCAAACATCAATCCAGCAACCTCGACCGAAGTTCTTGTTGAGATACCAGTTGTCAACTTACCAGCTTCAGACTTTGACTCAGTTCTCGTTAAGTGAGAAATCTCAGAGACAGCCTGAAGTAAATCATTGTCAACATGAGGGAACATATACTGAAGTAATCCATACTCTTCTTCATCAGTAAGAACATCCATCTCAACAATAATAAATCTGTCCATTAAAGCCTTATCCATAACTCTTGTTGAGGTGTACTCATTACCGATATTAGCGGTAGCGACAAAGGTAACACCCTCAGCGACACTAATGGTCTCTTGACCATTGGACTCGTCTAATCTTAGATACCTCTGCCCAGCATCTAAAACAGTCATCAGAATATTCCAAGCATCTGGATGAGCTCTTGATAACTCGTCAAGAAGAATAACAGCGTTAGGAGTTTGAATCGCCTTAACGAACAAAGACTCAGAAAAATAAGTACCCTTCTTTTTATCAAAGTGAACATTACCAATCAAGGTAGCTCTTGGGTCTTGAGTCGCTCCTAAGTTAAAATAAAAGTCTGGTCTATCAAGTGAATTGACCAAAGACTTGGCTGCCATAGTCTTACCACATCCGGCAGGACCTGTCATTAGAATATTCTTACCTCTAACCGCCGACCTCACAAGATATTTCCACTTTAGTTCTTTCATAACTAAGCCTTGAGGTTTTAGAGAATAAGAGTTATGGATAAAATTCATAACCTCTGCGTGGTCAGTTGGAACATCTACTGATGGAACCACCACTTGAGGAACTGTTGTTGATTCATAAACAGACATAGGAACAGCCCACCAATAATTTTTACCAGCCTTATTAACCCTCTGTTCAAGAGCAGTACCATTTTCGTAAGCCCTCTTCCTAGCGCCTGTAGTTATTTGGGAAGTGTATTTATTACCATCACTATCCCAAGCGTTAAATCTATTACCGCTTTTTTCTACTTTTACAACTATACTATTCATTTGTTATTTTTCCTTTTTTTAACTTAAATATCATACCTAAAGATACGAAAGAAATGCAATACAAGTCAAGCTTTTTTTTCATTTTTTTTCATTTTTTTTTCAACTAACTTAACGACTTGATTAGCCGCTTCGTCCCACATTCCATCCCAAGGAACAGCTGTTTTATATTTATCGTATTCATTTTTTAATATATCGATTATCCTATTTCTCATAGTATAAATTCCATAACACTATCGATATCATAAACTCTGTTCTTAGTTTCGATATGTTGATTATAAGGCCTGTCCATTAAAATAAATCCATCAGACATACCTCGTTTTTCAATCCAATAATTATAATTGTTAGGTGAGTCATCTACCAAGTAATCAACTTGAACATCTGGTTTCTCATAACCTTTTCTAAAGTATATTGTATCAAAGTTTAAACCGTGATTACCTAACCAAGATAAAGTGTGATATCTTGCGTGAGTCTTCTGAGAAGTTACACAAACAAAACTTACATCAGAGTTATCAAGTTCGTGATAGTGACTAATTAAATTTTTCATCTGTCTAACGTTCTCTTCGAACGCTGGTGATTCACCCATAATTTCTTTAGAGTAATCTTCCCAATATATCTTTTGTATTTCGGGCTTATCTACTGTAAAGTTATCGGATAGTTTCCAATTATTAATACCAGTATAATCCTCTGGTAAATAATTTGGATAATGTTCTGTAACTACCTTTTCTAAACCTTGACAGAAATCTCTCAAGACTCCATCTACATCAATTCCTATTTTCATTAGTTCTTCTCCAAGAATTTTTTGTTCATTGTCTTTGAAACTGACATTACTGAAGTCACATCGACAAACTCAGCGTCACTACCATACATGGTTTTGAAATCAGCCGATGTAGACTCTCTTTCATAACTACCACCGATAAAGTAAGACAACACCTTGATACCTCTGTTTCTAATCTCATTAACCATTTTCTTGGTGTGATTAATAGCCTCATCGTTGTAGTAAGATAAGTCACTATTACTAAACATTGGCATCCCATCAGAAAAGTTTAAGAAGTATGAATCCCTATCATTGGTGGTGGGAACAATTTCGTCCATCACGGCTTCGAAACATAACCCTTCAGGTGTTGTTCCCGCCACTCCGATATGAGGGAAAAGTCTTCTTACTTTATCAAACTTATCGACCCTTGAATCATAAGCCAGTAAAATACAAGGATAACAATCAGAATTTCTACTTCTGTAATTACCACTATCTTGCGTAGTTCTGATTGAAACAACCACGTCAACATTTTGAATCATTGAAGCCGCCTTACAAATAGCGACAACAGAGGTCATTGCGTTTTCCCACTTTTCTCCATTCATACTACCACTCGCGTCGACCGAGATATGTAAGAAAGCGTCAGAGTAACTCTCAGTAAAAGTAGTTTGGAAAACTCTCTCGTTACCAAAACCTAACTCAGCAACAAGTCTCTTATCGATACGACCACTATCAAGTCTTGACCACTTGGTGTCTCTTGACTCCCCACGAACTTGCAACTTCTTACCTAATCTCGTTCCAAGAGCGATACCATCCTCAACAAAGCCTCTTGTTGCCTCATCATCATCTCTCCAAGAATATCTTGAGTAACGACTCGTATAAAGACACTGTAAGATATTTGAATCAATCAAAGACTTAGTAAGATTTCTAACAACCAAACACTTAACGCCGTTCGTACTCCAACCAACGTTCTTACCAACTTCTTCGTAAGTCATTCCACTAGCTTCTACATTACCAAGTTCACTCTGAATCTTCTTGGTGACTTTTTTCTTCTGAATGTCACCTTTCATAAACTTTTCTTGTTTTCTAATAGCGTTATCTAATTGTCTTTTTTGATTAGCACTCAACACGATATCACTACCATTATTATGACCCTGCTTTACGTCACCACTTGACATAGCATCTTTTAATCTTTTGAACTCTTCATCAGAAAGTGTTTTTGAATCACCTTCACCACCACCATTCTCAGTAGATTCTTCATTACCATTAGAAGCAGGTTTTTTTATCTTGTCACCATACTCATCAGTTTCTTCAATACCATCTTGTAAGTTATCAAAGATAGTAGCCAAGATTGATGAAGCCACAGAAAAAGCTTCTTGTGTACTTTTTAATCTACCAATGTTTTTGATATCAATAGTATTCCAAATATCTCTTAAACCATTAAGAGCGTTTAGATTAGTGTTGACATTAGTAAGATTAATAATCCTAAACATATAAGACTCAATCACCTCATCGGTATGTTCAGTTGATTGAAGAGCCTTATCAATAATCTTTGCGTAAAAATATTTCTCATACATTGAGTGGTAGTAACCCTTGTAGCCAGGCGAGGTAGTAAAGACAAAGTTGTCGATTCTTCTATCCTCTACATAGTTAAGTAAATTCTTAACATGAGACATAACCTCGTGACGACTAAAACCTTTTTTCTCACCAAGTAAATATAACTCCTCTTGAATCTCATATTCAAGATTCTTTAAGAAACTGAAATCAGAAAGTTTAATGTGAGAACCCTCGTGAAGAGCCAGACCAACAGAACTATCAAATAGTTTGTCATCTAACTTAGAACTGATAGTAACAGTCTTACCATCGGTGTAAGAATTACCAGCGGTAGTAAAGTTTACCTTGATGTCAGATTCGCCAGTTACGATTGTAACAAAGTTTGCGATAGCTCTTCTATAACCAGCCAAAGCAACAACATCAACCTTTGGTTTTTGTACTATCTCATCCTCATCAAATATGGAAGTATTCCTTTTGTCCCAACCATCATCGAGCCAAAAAGAAGAATAGTGTTTCGAATTCATATTTTTTCCCTTATTAATCATGACTTAATATAACAATAAAATGCAATACGTGTCAAGTCTTTTTTTATTTTTTTTTCGCACAATACCAAGTACAATATTTACCATCTTTGTACTTAACTACTGCTTTAATCTTTTTACATTTATCACAATTCATAACTGAATATACGAATAAAATGCAATACGTGTCAAGCTTTTTTTTATTTTTTTTTTTGAGGGGTGGGTCGGATTCGAACCGACGAACATTGGTTTTGCAAACCACTCCCTTGACCACTCAGGCACCACCCCATATAAAAATCTACGTAACCTTTATTTTTTTTATTTCTACATCCTCTATATCGCTTGTCTTTGGGTACGTAAGTTGAGGATGTTTTAAACCCTTACGTGCTTTTCTTATTTCTGATTTACTTCCTAGCAGATAAACATATCTGTGCTTTCTTAATTCTTTCTTTACCCAAAAATCTTTTGGAACTAATCCACGTAGTTTATCTATATCATTAGTTCCGTAGTATGGAAAGATTGTTCTACCGTGTTGCCACTCTCCGTCTTCTTCCCATTTAAATAACCAACTATCATTAGGTCTAATTCTGTTACCTTGATAAATCCAATTAGTAGCCTGATAGATTGTTCCCACGTGTCCCTCTTGTGGGTCAGCGTATGATATTAATGCTTTGATATGTGGTTGATTTTCTTTTAACCACTTGAATCCTTGACCTATCAAGTACGATTCTATATTACTACCATAACCATCGTGTATAAATAATCTCACCAACTCGTACACATTCTCTCTTGGTATCTCGGTTGATATTGATGCACCTGAGTGTCTACCTATTGGGTCACCATAACATATAGTTCCTATAAGTTTCTCATCTGGCTCATCAAAGAACTTATGGCTAGAACCATCAGAATAAAATAATCCTAAAGCTACACTAACCTTAGTCCATCGATGAGAGTAATGATTTTTTATAATCATAGCTTTAGATATCTTTCTGTCTATCTCTCTAATCGATAGCTTTGATATATCTACTTTATTTTCATCGCCCATTTTCTCATTCTCTTTGGTAGAACTTCCCAACCATTTAACTCATCTATAATCTTTGATTTACTCGTCATACTAATCTTATCTTTTGCATATAACTCTTTTAGATAGGTCACAGTGTTTTGATAACCATTGTCTTTATAATATAATATTGTGTTATTAAATAAGGTGTCATAATCCATATGCTCAATAGTACACACACCCTTGATAGGTTTCTTTACAGGCTTTGGATTGTAATAATTATGCCAGTATTGTTCTAACCATTTATCCCAATCACCACCAACAGATTTATATTTTCTAACATTACCTGTACTACGCCTATCCATACGTTTAAGATTATTAGATGTAGTCTTGGATACAGGCTGAACATAACCGCCTGTCTTGTGTGGATATACTGTGTGAGCTGAGTAAGCCTCAACCTCACTACAATCTAAACATTCTGCATAACCTAATTTATATCTTTGTTCATCTATGATATTTTCACACTTCTTACA